>Ga0116228_10004848_pt1 | contig 11975 bp, 7 predicted proteins | sample S1TSphfallax_2_FD_89694 | JGI IMG/M metagenome (GOLD analysis project Ga0116228, IMG submission 89694) | Host-associated microbial communities from peat moss isolated from Minnesota, USA - S1T2_Fc - Sphagnum fallax MG | ecosystem: Host-associated > Plants > Peat moss > Unclassified | place: USA...
AGAGAGAAATTAGGCAAATTGAAGCATTTTTTTGAGAATTAGACAAGATATATAACATTTTAGGCACTTTCCTTTGATTTAATTTTGGCCTAACTTGGTAGGCAGGTATGGTTTACATTTCAAATTTTTAAAAAGTACTGATCAAAGTACCTAACTGTGTCAGAGAACAAGTTGTGTTGTGATGAAAGAATAATATTAATAAATAAAAGAAGAAGAAGAAGAATTGAAGAGTAAAGAGGAGGAGGAGGACACTTTTTATTAATAAATGTTACAGTCAAGTACTTGGCCTAAAGCTGTCGTCATGGGTTAGTTGTTTGTTTGTTGTGTTGTGTTGCACTGGGCGATGGAAGAGAAGACTCTAGGCTTAATGATCCGGACCCTTCTCCACATTAAATTTGTCTCATTACAACGGAAAATCAGCATAAACCAGTACCTACCTCGATCTAAGAGCCGAATGTCGCTTCATGGGCAGGAAAGTCAAAATTAAATAAATCAAATCTGAATGAAGAATGCCCCATTTCCCCCAATCATACCTTACAATCTCTCTATGTTATCTGTTATGAGTCGGGTAATGCCGCATTGAGTGGGGTTTCCCTGAAATAAGCGCCCACCCAAGACGGAGCCGAACGAAGGGAGCTTGTTTTGAGAACGCCTCACTGCAAGGTCATCGAACAGCCTAAAGCATTGGCAGATTTTCTTCTATTTTTTTCTTTTCCCCAATGATATCTGGTGTATAGATGAAATGTAAATCTATTTGCCCCCCCCCCCCCCCCCCCCAATCAAGTTCCCAATGTGTTCCCTCAACATGTTCCCAATTGCACCATTTTCATTGGCCCATCACGTAAAGAATTTTTTTACTTAGGACACTCCCAAAAATAGAGTAAACATGATTTTTTCCTTTGGCCTATTTATATTGGTTACAAGAGTATAACTTTGGGCAAAGGATATGGGATAAACTGTGATGCTATTGGGAAAAATTTGAGGAATATATTGGGAACATTATAAACAATCATTGAGAACTTGATGAAAACACACTGAGAACATGTTGGGAACAGTGTGGAACACAATAAGAACACCAAAACCTGCACAAGAAAACCCAAAAACTTGACACCCCCACCCCTCCTACTCCCCCAAAAACAACAAACTGGGCCTCTATGGTGCACACTGCTTCACTTCAGCATAGTAGTGTATCATCTCATTAGCAGCCAACAATTTCTATTCCTTAACTGTGTGTTGTCATCATTTTTGGATTCAAGGGCTAATGGCAGGGGCATGAATTGTTGGGACTTAAGTAATCCACTTCTTGTTTTGTTCTTCCTCCAAGACACCCCCATATGGTAAATATAGCAAAACATTGAGAAGCCCAGGAGCTGCTTTGAATTCTCAATACACAGTAGGTATCCATCAGAGAGAAGGTCTCTTTGCTAAATTGTAAGTTCCCGTAGGGAGATCATTAGAGAACATGCCATGCCCCAAACAGTGCACCCAGTCTGAGTGGACTCTTGTATAAGCTTCTCTGGCTGATAAATTAAAGAAAATCAAAAGTACCTAGAACTGACTGGTATATATATAGTATCAATATACAAAAATATTGTATGGGTATACATTGTTCCTTCTATTGAAGAGTTCAAGGGTGCCCCCACAGTTTTGTTTTTTGTGTTCTTTCAATTTTTTCAAAGACACATTAATTGGCTCATCACCACTTTTTTGGGAACATTATGGAATCAACCCTATGCCCCACTCCCCCTCTTACAAATTATATTCGTGAAAGTTGAACTTTGTCCAAACAATATGGGATAAAATTGAGGTGCTATTAGAAACATCTCAGGGAGCATGAGAACTTGATGAGAACACATTGGGAATAAACAAAAAACCAAAAAATCCCACCTCCTCCCCCCCCCCCTCCCTCTCCAAACCCAAAAGAAGAAAACTAAGCCCATGAAGCCATGTGGAGCCTTCTCGTTGGCTACATGAAATTTCAATTTCTAGAATTTTTAGTCACCATTTTCAACCTGTGCTAATACCCCTCCCTAAGCGCGTGAGTATCCATTATCAATATATAGAAATATACATTACATTGGTCTATACATTGATTCACATACATTTTTACAATCCTAGTTTATAAGTGGATTATGAAGGCAACATGGATACCAAAAAAGATTGACAATGATAGGTTTTATGGAATTTGTGGGGGTTTTGCTCATGAAGGTCAATATGTATTTTTGAAGGTTCTAGAGGGCAATTTCCCTTTTCAAGAGTGGTTCATGGTTTTTGTGCTTATGTTGCCTTGCATGTTTCACTAGTGATCACAAGCTAAGAAATGATGATAGGCAAGAAGCAACCCATGCATAGATAGTGGAGATTGAAATTATCACATCCTCATTTTTTAATGAAAATGCCTAGTCTTGGTGGCTACCTAAAATAATTGCATATTAGGAAGTTAAGGGAGCCTTCTAAAGAGCATGATTTGCAACCTTGGCCTTAAAGGAGAAGGATTGTACATATGTATGCCAACATGATGAATGAGGCACAATCAAAGTTTTTCATGAAACACCTCTCCCTCTCTATTCTACAACCTTTCCTTCATTTACTTTGACAAGTTCACAATCATGAATCATGATGGAGTGAGTTCAAGTCATCGACTTAGGAGTTTTTAGGAGCACTTTCCCCCTTTTGCTCCCAAAGAAAAGAAAAGTTTGGGAGATGGAAGATTGCTTGTAGAAGGAGCATGCAAACATGACAAAAGGTTGCTTTTGAAGATGTGTGGAAAATAGAAATCCATGCTTGCCAAACTACATAGGATAGAGACTTGGTTCACTAGATGAAGGCAAAGATGTGCTTAGAATATGTTGCAAAACCACATTCAAGGGTTGGAATTTGATTCATAGTGTTTAGACACACTAACTTTTTCCAAACCACAAGTGGCATTTACATCATGTCCATTGATCCATCATCATGCATATGTCTTCCTCCATATTAAGATAACTTGTTAGATAAAATTGAAGAATTGTTGCTTGAGATTCAACAAGTATTTTTCTTCCCTTGGAAAAGACTTCGTTGACTTTGAACACAAGGTGCTCAACAAAGGAAGGCTGGTTGGCTGATCACCAAAAGGAAAAGGGGAAAAAATAAAATAAAGACAAGGTAATACAAGACATTGGAATCTGAGGATTGAAAAGGTAGTGTTTCCCTTTCAACCATGATTCTTGTTCCTTTGAATGGTTTCCCTAGCAATGAAGCTCAATTATTCTATGCCTCCCACAAGACCAAACTCCTTCCCTTCTTCTAGTGAGTGGGGGTGGGTGTGTGAAGAATGTGCCTACTATTCTATCCAACATATTGTCCTAGGTTTCCATACTACACCAACAAGCACAAATACCAAGCAACAATTGCAAAAATTAGTTGTGAGTCCAACCTCATAATTTAGAAGGTTTTTTAAAATTAATTTATAAAGTTTGTAAAATTTTCCCAAATGTAAATCCACTAGAACTTGCAAAGAATGGGTGACCTACAAAAATCTGAAGTGATCTATTGAAGGATGGTCTTCAAGAATGATACATAATTCAGATCCTCAATTGATGAATCTCTTTTGCCCAAACTTTGCACTAGGTCAAACATGTATTATTATTATCCTGAAAAGATTTCTTCAGTTCTCACCCAGCATGTTTGCACGCGCAATCTGCAAATGTGTCTATATATGTGAGAGAGTGTTCTTTGGTCTCAAGCCACAATAGCCAAAAGAAATGCTGCCTCAAAGCTTGTGCCAATTAGAGATTGGGTGAAACATTGCGTAATTCTCAAAGTATGAATTTTGGTCAATGATTTTTAAAAAGAATTCTGTTACATTGCATTCATCAAAAGACAATCTCAACATTTTGTGGAGACCACATAAACACATATATACATGCATACATACATGCATACATACACACACATATACATGCATACAGACATACATACCTCTGTACCTCTGAATATGTGTGTGTACTCTGCATGCTACACTAGAAACATGAAGGAATAATAATAAGCAAGCCCAAGATTATGGCTACCTGTTTCCACTATTCAATATGCTATCATAATGTATATCATTAACATCCATGAGGGAGGGGGAAGTTGCCGACCAATCAGTTGCTGTTGTTGTGCTTGTTTCATGTTCGCCCAATGGCCATTCGTGATATTATAAAATATTCTTTTGCTTTCATGAGGCTAAAAAACCTGACTCGTTCTCCCGACCAATGTTCATCTCTCCTAGGAAGTCACAGTGTTGTCCTTATACACAAATGATCAAGAAGGCACTGACACTAACAAAGCATTTGTAGAGAAACCAAAAAGACATGTAACCTTGACTTAGTACCGCACCACCACACACAACTCTCGTTACAATCTTGTTCTGGCCTTTTAGATGCTTTGTCCTCTGCCAGCTCTAAGAATAAAACCTAACTTGCTGCAGAATACCCAACCGAAACTGCAAATGCTGATGCTGTTTGCAACACAGCACCAGAACTAATAGGATTATTAACAACTTGATCTTTTTGTAACTGATCTTTTGTGTGTTACCCAACTTTAGATTCTTTTAAGGTTAGAATTTTTTTTAAAGTCACCCAAGTCTTGTGTCTGGAGCAACGGGAAATGGAAGGGTTAAACCTCTCTATTGAGGGGGTGGAGGTGTTAGGGGGAGTTTAGGTAGAAGTCTTTTGGTAGAACTGTTTATTTCACTAAACTTTTCTCTTTGGGAGCAAGGGGAAGTGGAAGGGTTAACCCCTTTATTTGGAGGGTGCTGGAAGTTTAGGTAGAAGTCTTTTGGTGGAATTTTTTATGCCACCCAACTTTTGTGGTGGGGGGGACAAGGGGATGGGTTACCCTTTTATTTGGGACATGATACCCAACTCAACCCTTCTTTTATCATATCTGCAAGATTAAGACAAAGCTATGAGTAGTAGATCCACCAAACAATATAGAAATGTGATGAGTGCACAGGAGTGCTGCATTGGTAGCTGAGGAGCTTATGCATTATGTTGTTGATGTCACTCCCGAACAAAAATAGCTCAATGATGCACAATTTTTAGTTGGGTACTAATAGTAGTAGTAGCAATTGCTTAGCAGCCAAGCTACATAGGACACACACACACACACCCACACACATTCTCACTGCAACTCTAGGTGTTTTTGGACAATGCCATTTCGTACTACAATATAAATTACTTATTAGTTGGATGCAAAAGAAAGAGACAACTCCAAGTCATGAAAGATATGACCCTAACCCCCTGTGAATGAAATTTTACTCACAATTTTGTTCATTTGTAACCATTGCTTGGGGCTCCTTCAATTCAGTCTATTCTATTAATAAACTGGAAGTATTTGAGGTCCCTTTGACAGGACTTTGTGTGTATGTATTTGTGCGCATGTGGGTTTTCTGGGTCCATATTGTCACCTAACCAAATACCAATGACTTTAAGGATTAAGTAAATAGAGAAAGACACCAAGAAAAAGGAAAAAGAAAAATGGTTTCATGCGATTGGGTGTGTAGTTTGCTTGCGTTTGTTTGATAAAATCCATTTGGGGGGGGGGGGAGAAAGAACCCTTGAAGAAGGGGGAAAAAATAAAATAAAATAATCAGCAACATCATTAGAAAGCTTGTCTTGTGTTGCCCACATGACATGTACTTCACTTTCTTTCTCAATGGTGCATGCTGAGCTCAATTGAAAGGATGGGAGTGCAAACATGTTATTAAGGTCTCTTTTTAATTATTTTGCTTGTATCTCTTTTACCAGAGTATTACAGATTCACTTAAGACTCAAGTACAGGGACCTTCCAGAAATGAGCGGCCCAGTGTAAGGTGGCCCATCCTAAAGAACCGCAAGGCCCTGCAGATACAGAAACTTGCATGTAAGGTGTCACCCTAAAAAACCATAAGGCCTGCAAGATGCAGAATCTAGGTGTAAGGTATTGTCATAACAAACCATTTAGGCCCCAAAGAGGTGGAACCTTACGTGTAAGTTGCCATCCTAACAAACTATAAGGCCCCCATAATGCAAAACCTTATATGTGTAAGGTGTGATCCTAGTAGGTCGATCCCCTTTGTATTTTTTGGTTTTTTAGACAATCAACTAGTAGAATTTTTTTTGGTGTATGTGCATGGCACCTTACCCTTGGTAAAATTCTAAATCAACAAAGGATGGCACCTAACACGTAAGGCTCCTCCTTGCAATGCACCTTCCATGTAAAATACCTCCTCTCCTTTGCAAACAAAAGCACAGCCATTTAAAACTCGGCCAAATCATTCCACCAGATCACACGTTGCATTGTGTAAGGACCTCGAACAAGGAGATTTTGGGAATTTGGGTCCCACAAAAGGCAAGACACTCATCATTGGCTCCCACAACCTCATGCCCGACCCTCATTTATAGATTGGCCCCTACCATTCAAGGTCCTTAGACTACACATCACCTAGTTGCCAGGGAAAAAAGAAGAAAAGCAAACAAACAAACAAGAGTGGTAGTTATAGCAAGAGGGCAGCCAAAAGAATGCGAAAGGCAGAGAGAGAGAGATGGCAAGAAAAGGCAAAAGAGAGAGAGAGAGAGGAAAACGAAGCGCCAAAAGACCCAGTGTAATGTAAGTAAGTTAGCTAAGGTACCTAATAAGCGGAGAGGGAGGTGGGTAGAGGGGGGGGGTGGCTGCTATTTTGGCAGAGTTGCAGGTTACTAATTTGGCCACAATTGCCGGATTCCACCACGCGAGGCTACCAAGATGGGGGCGGAAAATAGCCCATGATATCCGGGCAGGCGGTTAGAAAGTTCCGCCACGGGCAGGAAAGGGAGCCGCGCGCAAGACAGAGCGCAGTGGGAGAGGAGAGAGAGAGAGACGCGGGCGTGGGTTGTTGCAGACTGTTGTTGCAGTAGCTAGCACGCACGCATGCGCATCTCTTCCTTGCGCAATCTCGCGACCAGTCAGTGCGCACTTGCCATGGTGCCCACTTGTTGTCTGTCTTTCTTCTGGTGTTGCAGGATTACCGTAGCTTCTTTTTTTCTTTTTTCTTCTGCCTGTCTTCTGAGCTCTTGTGCAGCGAAAGAAAAAGAAGAAGAAGAAGAAGAAGTCTAAGAAGGGTGAGGAGGAGGAGACGAGGTTTGTTAGGAGAGTAGTAACAACTTTGGTGGATCCTTGAGGTCTTGGGAGCTGGGTTTGAGGTAGGACATGGAGCTGGGGCTGTTTGGGTAGGAACAGTTGAAGGATACCCAAGTGGAAAACTCACAGGCCAATAGTTTAGGGCGAGCGAGAGCGAGCGAAAGAGAGAGAGAGAAAGAGTGAGAAGAGGGAATTGAGGCTGCAACAAGAGGGAGGAATATATGTATGTAGTATGTGTGTGTGAGAAAGTCTCAGAGGCAGAGACGGAGAGACGGAGACAGACAGACAGAGACGACGACTTTAGAGGAGAAATTAGCTGGGGATGTGTGGAAGGAGGAAGGGAAAGTAGTGGCGAGGGATTTGGATTTTGCGAGAGCGAGAGAGACGTACTGTCCGAGAGGAGCTTGAATTGATGTGGTGGGTTCGGAGATCTTTGGAACTCAACTTAGGGTCTTAGGGGATGGAGATACGCGGGAGGGGTGAGGAAGAAGAAGGACGACAGCCGCTGCTGCAGAATAGAATCAAGAAGCTGTAAAAAAAGCTAGTCCCCCCCACCCCAGAGACTGTTTCTTGTTACTTTGCTTCTTTGCTCAGCTGAGGAGCCTCTACGGCAACAACATCAACAACAGAAGATCTTGAGAGGGTGCTTCTGCTTCCACGCCCACTTTGCTTTGGGAGAAAGGCAATCAGATTAGTGCTGGACTATGGAAATTTAGTTGTGGGTATAAATCGGTTTGGATCTGTTGTGTTTCATGAACTTGCGCTCGCAATTGCCTGCAATTTTCTGTGGTGACATTGTGATCAGGCAACAGGGTCATCCGAGCTGCTGTTGCTCCCTCCCTTGCCGTTGTAAAGCTTTATGGAAAACAACGTCGTAACAGATTCTGAGACATCATCATCAGAATCAGCAGCAAAGAGTTGGCGAGCCACAAGTCTACTGGAACTAGACTTTTGGGTTTGAGCTCCCTCGCTCCTCCAGAAAGAGGGGCGGCCACGATGATGGAAGAAGAAGGAGCGGCTCCTCCTCAGGATCATCTTGTAGCTATGGATGTGGACGGGGGGATTGTTGTTGTTGAGAGCTGCGACGCCAAGGACCATCAGGGGAGTAGCATGCATGGGAGCTTCCAGCAAGAGGAGGAGGAGGGTAGAAGTGGACCAGTAACAGCAGCAGCAGCAGCAGATCCGGAGACTTCCACCTTCCCAAGCTCAGCGACCCAAGAGACCAAAAAGACACTGTCGACAGCAACAGCATGCGGAAGAGGAGGAGCAGGAGCAGGAGCTGGAGAAGATTACGAGGCCAGTGGATCCCGGGATGATGGGCAGCTCCTCGAGGTCTTCAACAACAACAAGAAGCAGCGGAAACGGAGCTCCGACTGTCTTGCAGCGTCTGATTCTGCATCTCTGGGTGGTGGTGGTGGAGGAGGAGGACTGGATGGAGAAGCTGCTGCAGCATCTCATCATCATGTGTGCCGGCAGTGCAAGCGGGAGTTCAGTTCTGGTCGAGCTTTAGGAGGTCACATGCGTGCTCACGGCTCCTTGGCTATGGAGGATGGAAATGCACGGGTCACCTGGAATAATTCTTCAGAGACTGTTGTAGCAGCAGCAGCAGCAGCAGCATCCGACAAGGAGGTGCAGCAGCAGTTGACCAGCAGCAGCAGCTGGAGGGCCCGTGGAACTTCTTACCTTGTGAATCCTGCTAGTGATCTAGATTCTTGCAGGGACGAAAGCAGCCCATCCCTAGCTTCTTCCCGCCCTCTCCGGCTGGGGAACTATTCTTGCTCTAGATCTGAAGAAGCTGGGAGAGTGAGGAAGAGGGGAAGAATATCTTCTTCTGCTGCTGATGCTGCCACAGAGCTTGTAGGCAGATGTCAGGAACCAGAGGAGGACCAAGATCACGAGGAGGAGGAGGCAACATCGGTGCTTCTGGGTTCCTCCTCCAGCTCAGAGGCAACAGGCAACAGCAAGATGCAGCAAGCTGAGGAGTTTGATGTGACTGAGGGAACCAGCTACATGTGTCAGATCTGCGAGGAGGAGTTTGAGACAGCCAGAGACTTGAAACTGCACAAAAAAGAGCATCCTCAGTACATTCTCCGGATGAACCCCAAGCGCAGTCAGAGGTTTCTAGACCAGGATTCAAGCGATCTGCTGCTTGCTGCAACAGCAGCAGCTACTGGTCAGAGCACCCATCATCATCAGCCCAAGAAAGCAGCACTGAGCTCCGGCATGGGTACCACCGAAGAGTCCAAGCTACCCATCTCCTGCACCGAGTGCGAGAAGAAATTCGGATCCATGAAAGCTCTCTTCGGACACATGCGGTGCCATCCTGAGAGAGAGTGGCGAGGCATTCAGCCTCCTCCTGATCGAAGCACTGCTGCTGCTGGACACGCCGCCAACCATGGGTCTTCCCGGAAGAAGAGACGTCCCCCGCCGCCTGTGGTCCCTCTCCCTACGGCGGATCCGGAGTCGGAATCGGAGACGGAGACGGACTCGAAGCCACCAGCAGCTGCAGGAGGAAAACTTGGTTCTGACCTTGACAGTGATACCGAGAGCATCGAAGCTGCGTACATCAATGGCTCCAGCAGACAGAGTTCTGGACCTCCCGGATGGAGGACCAAGAAGAGGACCAAGAGGACGAAACAAACAGTTCGATCCTTGCAAGCTGTTGTCACAGGTGGTGGTGGTGGTGGTACCGCAGCAGCTCCAGAAGAAGAAGAAGAAGAAGAACCTGGGCCCTCCTCCTCCTCAACCCCGACAGAAACACAAGTACACAAAGACATTGTCTTTGCTCTCATGCTCTTGCGTCCTAAGAGAGTTGCTCAACTGAGCCATCCTCCCTCACTGGAACAACAACAATGCAAACAAGAAGGCAGCAGGAGCATGAATATGGCAGAGAAATTCAAAGCTCCCAATGTAGACAACTACAAATCTACTGATTGCCATGACACCCACAAGCAGCACCAGCACCAGCAGTATCACAGGGATCCTGATGATTCCAAAGGGAAGAGGCATGTGGAAGATGCAGCTGAGCATGCTGCTCTCATCTCTGATGGCCAAGACTTTGATGAAATGGAAACAGGTACATACATTCTACATCTGAGCTGCTGCTGTGTGCATTCTTGATGCTTGAAAGTTTTGCACCCACCACCATAGCTCTGCAATTTTTTAAGGGTTTTGGAAACCTTGAGCTAATAGCAGCAGCTGCTGCTCCAGCTGGAGGAGAGAAACAAAAAGAGCCCAACCCAGCACTGAATTCACAGCAATGAATTGTGAATTCATGCATGAATGACATCGGGCTCAAGCTTGCAGTAATAAGAACAGTGTTCATAGAAGAAATCAACAGCTGCAACTGCCACCTAATGAGTTCTGATCAGACTGTGAAGTCCAGCTGACAATGAAGAAAGAATAGCAGCTGGATTATCGATGTTTTGCTTTGTTAGGAATATCTGTGTTTCTGAACTCCTCAGGCTTTGATTTCACTTGGTACAGTGGCAGTATTGAACTCCTGGTTGAAATTGCTGTTTCTTATTGTTGGGACTTTTGCAATCCCAATTCTGAAGCTATTTCAACTTGCAACACTCGTAAGATTCATTTGGTATCTAGATCTCTTGTTTTTGTACTGCAGCTGGGTGCTATGTTTCCATCTTTTACAGTTCCAATGTCAATTGTCAAGAATAGTGGAATAATTCTGGATTTGTCAAGGGACAATGGAGCATGTAGCTGCTGGAATCACAAACTCCATGATGTCCTCTGCAGTTTTCAGATTCTTTGGGAAATTGTGTAAACCAGAACCATTTTTTTGTTTACAAGTCTTAACAGGCAGGTGTCCGCTTTTGATGTAAGCAGGTGAGCAGGGAGGGGGAATGAGGATGATGTATCAATGTGCAACGTGCAAGCGTATTTTCAAGTCTCATCAAGCCTTGGGAGGTCATCGTGCAAGTCACAAGAAGGTGAAAGGGTGTTTTGCTCGAACAAGTGTAAATGATGAGGAGGGATTTGGAAGGCAGCAGGATCAGAGCACAGAGGACAACAATAAGGAGGACATACCAGATGAAGACTTTCTTAAAGCTGAAGAACAGCTGCTGCTGCCACATGAGCCCCAAGAACCATCACATCATTCTGAAGAAGATGCAGAACTGCCCTGTGATTATCTGACTGTTGCCCGGGGGGACAACGAGGAGATGCTGAATGCTGTGAGAAAGAGCAAGGGTCATGAATGCTCAATTTGTCACAGAATTTTCAATTCAGGCCAGGCTTTGGGGGGTCACAAGCGGTGCCATTGGGGTGGTGGAACTGGAACTGCAGGACCTAATGAAGCTACCACCACTGTTCACAACCTGAACAACAATAATGCAGTGGTGATGCTTAATGGTGACCAGCCTGGGCTGCAAGAGTCCCACCCTATTCAGGGACTTCCAGTTCCAGGTGGGCAACAAAACAAGGGAATGCAGGAAGGAATTATAGACTTGAATATGCCAGCTCCTGAATGCGTTGAGGAAATAGTAGAAGAGCAGATTGCTTCTGCTTCAGCTTCAGGCATGGCTCCTCTAATAGACCACCACCACCCTTCATATCTACCATTCCCCACCTTCACCACAGACAGTCCTGCATTCATCATCCAGCAACCTTGCTCTGACCCAGTTGAGAAATGCACACAACAGCAGCACATAAAATTCTTGGGCGAGAGTATGGATACAAAGGTGGACAAAAGTCTAGAGCCCATTGCAAGTAATGGAGCCACAGATGCAGGTGGGGACTTTAGAACTGGGGATGCAGCAGATCAGGGCATGGATCCAGGAATGAAAGGCACAGATGCAGGTGGGGACTTTAGAACTGGGGATGCAGCAGATCAGGGC
>Ga0116228_10004851_pt1 | contig 11972 bp, 13 predicted proteins | sample S1TSphfallax_2_FD_89694 | JGI IMG/M metagenome (GOLD analysis project Ga0116228, IMG submission 89694) | Host-associated microbial communities from peat moss isolated from Minnesota, USA - S1T2_Fc - Sphagnum fallax MG | ecosystem: Host-associated > Plants > Peat moss > Unclassified | place...
CCATAATCAGGTTTTCATTCGGCCACCCAATAACCGGTCACACACTTACCTTGGATCTCAGGTACAGATTGTGCAAAGCAAAACAAATCATAAGAGCATTACATGTTAGGTATAGGAAAGAATATGCATATGTGTACTCATCTTCATCTATTCTTCACCTTATTGAAATCAATATCAAATGAATGGGTCAGCTACTAGCAAAAGGTGAATTCAGTTCCCATTCACTGGACATTTGTTGGTGAATATGGAGGGGCAGCATCACCTATCTCTACCTCGAACAATCATTTGATGGTGGAGCTATGGATATAGTGTGCATAAAATTCTTGCAGTAAAACAATAGCAAAGAATGATCACACAGACCATATACCTACCTCCACCAACAATCTCTATCAGTAGATGACGCTCATTAATGCCCATTACCACATCCAGAACCCTGAAAAAACAAATGCCAGCCCATTACTAACCCTACATGTAACAAATCCAGTGAGCAGAAGTTGGAACCTAAGAAAGCAACCTAACACAGATGCAATTCCAGATCCCTATTCACACATCTTGCATTTCCAGACAGGGTGCTGCTGCAAAAACCATTTTTTGTAGCTAGGTATATATATCTTGTGTACAGGTTTCTAGCTCTGTTATACCTGCCAAAACCTTAACTCTACATGCTAGAATCTAATTTGTGCTGATCTAGTTCAACTTTTGTTTTCCTTGCTTCATGCCTTCTCCACTGGTTCAGCAACCGCATTGTTTGCCACAACCCGCCATTTGCGAAGTGAGGAAGGACAACACGGCCCCATGCAGGAAAATGAGGGCCAATTGCCTTCACCAACAAAAAGAAGAAACCCACCACAATGATGTGCCATGGAACCTCTGTCACCTGTGCCACCACATACAAAAAGGACTTCACACTCTACATCAGACTAAACTAAACTTGTAGCCAAGATCAAAATTCACAGTCTCACCTTCCACATTTTCACAAAAAAGCTTCCATGTCTCATGAACAACTGAATGAAAAACAAGTCAGCTTGTGGGACTTAGCTTGAAGCACTAAAATAGAACATGAAACATCCTTAGCAGATCACAACATATAATGTCACTCATGCAATTGGCCTGATGGTTTGGGTTGTGGGCTTTCACTTAGTTCCACCTTGCTGAATTGGTTGGTATGCTGAGGTAACACTCAAGTTGGAGATTGTATGAACTGGGACACAGTTTTTGTCTTCCAGATCAAAGTTCATGCACTGCTAAGAAAGAGGGAAGAAATATGAAAGGTGACTCCACAACAAACTAAACTTGGATACCAAAACCTAAAACAAGCAAAAGAAGGGAATGGAGAGTTGACCTGTACACTTTCCAGGGCTTCACACATTTCCAGGGCAGTTTCCTTTACCATTCCAGCAAAGGCAAACCCTCCAAGCATTCCAGCTGGAATTAGGAATATTTTCTCCTGCATCAGCGTGTAGGAGACCTCACTCAGTGCTGAGACAAGTAGCACAGGTATTGCCAGCCATTTCCCAGTAACCCACAAAAGGTCTGCCAACCTCCATGCAAAATTAACTGAAGCCTGTCCCCAGGGATAACCTTGTATTGGGCCTGGAACCCTAGACCAGGTGCTCATCAATGCAGAATGCATCTTTCCCCCTCCATTTTGCATCTTTCGAGTGGAACTGCTGGTAATTGATGATGAACATGGTATAAGTTTTTGAGTTTTACACGATGTTGCCAACCTTCCCAAGCTAGGAAAGAATCCCTGCATTCCATTACACACAGGATTAAAAAATATTAAAAATTGTCCTCCATGCACTAACCAGATGAGTTTACAACCAACAATTCTGCAACAGTTGCACTCCAAAGAAGACAAAAATGTGCATGTACAAAGGGAAATTGACAGTTGAATGTCATGAATAGGATTCCAAGATCAGCACGAAACAAATTAAGGAATCTCATATGGTTTACGGTTTATACCAAAAAATAATCCATACCAAAAAAGACACAAATGAAAAAAATTGGTTGTACTCCCATTTCTTCCCCAAAGAACAAACAACAGAGAAAAAACAATCCCAAAACCTTAAGGTTAAAGTCAACTACCAAAATTGCATATCTTGAAGTAGCAGACAAAGTCCAATGGGGGATGCAATACTGTGAAGCCAGTCATGAAAGAGTAAGAAAGACTTTGACAGACAAAATGGCAAGATTTTTCACCTTGGGATGGAATGCGAAGAGAGAGGAGTGAGAGGAAGATAAAAAGCATGGTGGAGAAAATGATGATGATGCCACACATGCATGCCATTGAGATGCCATTTGCAAATTTCTGGTGGTATATTTGTGTGCTTGTGTTTTGTGTCTCTGTTGCGACCGTCTTTTTGTTTGCGGATAAGTTCGTCCCTCAAATAACAATGTGGAACACCTGCAACCTACCTATTCCCAGTTTTTTGACCCATATCACCAAAATTAGGCTGAGGTACTTTAAAAATCTATGTTTGTCTATCTATATGAGGACTTCTTACCTACCCACAGACACACTATATCCCTTTACAAACCTACCTACAATCTTACCCCTTTCCCCTTTATTGATCTATTTGCATGTTTGCCAACCTCCCTTTTTTTGGAACCACTAAATAGTTAGTTATTTCTCCTTCACACTCTTTCTACTTTGCAATGGTTAGACATTTTTGGTTTTTTTCAAATTGTGCAGAGTGTGTCAGTCCACATTCTGAAGTGAAGCACCTGCACACAAACCAACATCCTTCATTAGATACTTGAAAATACAACCATCTCATAATAGTTAAGATACTTCTTGCTTGCTGTCCTTCAACTAGAAACACAGAGACATTTATGACATAAAAGTCTCAAAATTTGAACACAGAAGACATCAGACAAATATTGTCTATTTTTGGGTCTACAAAATGAATCAAAGTCCATCAAAATTTGAAAAAAAAATAAATTAAACAAAAATTGTCTCTTTTCAGGTCTCCTTAATGAATCCCGAGCACAAATAAAGATTGAGCTCTTGACAACCTCAAAAGAGCATATCAATAAGGTATGCTATCTTGGTTTATCAAGATCAATGAAAAAATATTTTGATAACAAAAATATACAAGAAACAAAGGGTATCAATCAGATGTCCTATCTTGGTTGATCACAAAAAAATACAGGACATGGAGGATATCAGTCAGAAAGTATTCAGGCAATGCAGTATCAGATCAATGACCTTTCTGTTTGATCTGTGAATCATACTAATGAGACATTGTCTTGCTCCCAACACTCAAAAGGCAGACCTATATCCAAGAGGTTTGCATTAAGGTCTTGGAGAATGAGGTGCTCAGATATGAATGAATGGTTTTTTGTCATCAAGCCTTCAAGGCTCAGATTAACGAGATATAGTGATCATCACAGCACGCATCCCAATGAAGGACCTGCAACAATCCAGCCTAGAAAGAGAGCAACTAAATTAAAGTTTTGAGTCAAGTGCTAACAGACACCATACCATCCTGAAATCTCAGACAATAGACAAACATGTCAGATTAATAAAAGGATTGAAGGTTCGCACCCTACTTCTCCCCGTCTTTTCAGGCCCTGCTTTTGTTGGTAGTGGGCTCTTTATTGAGGAGCTCAGAACTGAATGGAATATCTTTTTGTCTCTTCAAGCCTACAAGGCTCAGATTAACGAGATGTAACAATCCTCACAGCACCCCAATTCCAACAGCCTCCAACAAACAGACCACACACTGGACCACAATTAGAGACGACAAAACATAAGATAACCTTTGTTGATATGTCCCCACAAGTGGTTAACCAACAAAATGCAGAACTTCTCAAGTATCAAAACAATACCTAACTAATCAACTCCACGTTCCCTGAAAATTCTAAAGGGGACCCCTGCCAAATAAGTAGAATAAATTATCTTAAAAAATGCTAAGTTTGATAACGTTTTCATATCTACGAGATTGCAGAGAAACCTCACAACATTACTTTGAAGGTAACACAACAATGAGCGTGGTGACAGTCATAACCTCATGGGAATCACTTACAAGGCATCAGACCTTAACCTTCTTCAGGAAAAGCAGCGACAAACTGCCACGAACACCCACTGACTTCATCACAAAGAACACTTGATGATTCCAAAGACTCCATTGTCTCAGTCTACACCTCACTTTAGATCTCATCATCAATTCATCTCTAGTATGAAATGCGCATGAAATGAACAAAAATGACAGAAGCGTCAGTGATTAAAAAGGTCACAACAAATGATGAACGCAGCCTCTGCTTCGGCCATCCATATCATGCAGCGTGTAACGAACGCTAGGTCTTTCTAGAACCCACATTTCCATCCCAATGGAGAGAAATCCAAGAAAACACGAGCAACGTAGAAAAATGCTCTCCTAGAAGTGGCCATTACCAACACGCCGACATAGTCACCGGGAAGGTAGTCACGAAACAAACTCGCTGCTCCACACACACTTACCAGAAAAAAACAACTCCATATCTACAGTTGAGAACCTCAATCTGCGCAGTAAACCCATGCAAAACCCAGGCAAGCCAGCAGCAAACTCATTACAACTCGGAGCCACAGATCACACTGCAATCCATCGCGAGAAGTTGCAAAATCCCGTTTCCTTACCGATTGTTCTCCTTCTCTTCGTCGTCTTCTTGTACGCAACGGCAGTCGCAACTGCTCGAGAAGCCAAAGAAAACCCACGACACACAAGCACTAACCCTAACCCTAAACCTAATGCTAGGAGAGGTTCCTTCCTTCAACAGACACCTAGGTCTACGAAACTGTTTTTTTTGACAAATTTCCGCGTTTGAACAAGTATTGGGTGTATATAGGTTTTTCTTGTTTTCGATTTTGTTATATAGGCGCAGTGTATATGTCAAACCCTGCAAAATCCACAAGACGAGTTAGCCAAATTTGGCTACAGGTCAGAGAGGAAAGTAAATTTTTTGGGTTGTTTTGTACATTGTGTCGTTGTCGCGGTGCGGTCGTGGATTTTGCTTTCCAGGTTGTGGATGTTTGTGGCTGTTGGTGGTAGTGTATTTTGTTGTCTATGATTGTCAAGGTTGTCTGTGCTGTTTGTTGTTGAAGAAGAAGAAGAAGAACGAAACTTGCAATAATGCTTGTCTTTGTTGGCAGAAGTTGGTATGAGGTGGTATGGATCGCATCAAGTTGCAATTACTTAATAAAAGCTCGATGGCTGAAGAAGTGTTAGGACTTCCCTCTGGAGCTCCTCCTGTTGCTGGTGGTGTTTGCAGCTTGAGAGGTCTATCATACATTTTACCTACTATTTATGTACATTCAGTATCGTTTGCACTGGAATTGAATCCTTCTTATGACTTTGGATTTCGGAGGAGATTCCGAGCTACCTGCATGAACCCTTATTGCTCCAGTAGTTTGTAGTCAAGGAGAGCCCTTGGTGCGGTTTCTTCACACAATAGCAACAACATGAGGTTGCTCCACAAAGCAGATGGCTTATAGTGGATTTTTTAAAATACAAAATGTTGTGAAGGGTTTGCTTTTTGTTTACAACATAAGGCTCTCCATTCTCTCTCATCTTGTTTTCAGCTTGTTTCTTGCGATGGTTTTGGTATGGTTTTAGCATTCTACTACTTCTTGCTCATGCGAGATTAACAAAGGAAAGCTTTCAGGCTCCTGGGAGCAAGAATGGAGAGCTGACAGTGTTTTGTATGCCATTTTTGCTAAGCCTTTCGCACTTGTAGTACGTCTCAAGCCGAGTAGAGATTCAGGAGTTGTGGTGGAATAAGTTTCGATTTCTGCAAATGAGGAATTGTGGACTTGAAGATGCGACCCGAAGATTGTCAAGATTTAAGCTAATAGAAGTCTTTGCACGTAAGTACTCGCTTGTTGTTTTGCTGGTGCCACAGAAACAAAACCATACTGACGTCCGATAAGCATGCGGAGCAATTTTGTTTTTCAAGTTTATGATGGTGGGCGGGCTTAGCCACCTTCGGCTACATGCAAGAGAGGAAAGACTTAGAAAACATTGGGATTCATCCCATACTTTGGTGACATGTTGGAACCTATTGTCCAAATACCGGACCTACTACTGATGTTCAGTACAAAAGAATTTGCACAAGGTTTAGTCAAAAAAGACGTTTGAAAATTGATATTTGTCGAAATTGTTGAAAGTCGGTGTCAATTGGGTTACTATTACAAAGACACATATTCAAGTTGAAATTGCAAACCTCGTTTTCTAAAATAAAGATATATTTAGCACAGAAGTGCTCATTATCAGTTGTAGGTGCATATGGTGTGCGCACTTCAGAATTTTTTTCCTCACATTGTGACGACTTGGGCCCATTCTTCTTAAAAAAAAGAAAAGTCCTTTGGATCATTGGCACCTTCACTTGTTTTTGTCGCCAGGATGCGAAAATTCGAAAAAGAAAACGAAACACTGATGCGGAGTTTAGGGATGCAAGGTTGCAATTTTTACTCGCACAAACAACAATGGGAGTGTTCCGGCGCCACAAGGCGCAACGCTCAGCCAAGAGACGGAGGGAAGAGAGTGGCACCTGAAGAGATGCCAGGAGATTCGCAGGGGTCAATTCATCGTATTTGCGCCCTGACTGAGACCCTCTGTGTTTGTTGCTCGCAAACTTTGTCTTTGGTATCTATAACCCCGTCCTCGAAAGATCCTTCTTCTACGACCATCAATCTCTCTATTGCAAAGAGAGAGAAATTTGCCTTGACGATCAGCTTCCGGACTTCGCGATTTCCAGGTCAGCAATGCCATTCTCGACAATGCGCATTTCAATAGACACTGCACCTAATCCATGGAAGGGATGGAGAGAGATCGTGACCTCTCGCTGTAATCATGGCTGCGTGAAGAGTGGTGGTACGTGAATCCGAATTCCATGAGTGTACCTGGAAGCTGCTTCCCGGGGATGAATGCCAGGTTGAGAGGGGAAGATGGCGGGTTCAATAAGAGATCTCAAGACGAAGAAGAAGAAGAAGAATGTTCTAGCATCGACGGAAGCTGCAGCTACTGTTCAACTGACTGCGAAGACATCAAGATCGCCGCCCATCATGACGTCTGAGGAAGTCATGAGCGAGTGCAGGAAACAAAGTTCTTCCCAAGGCCGCATTTCGCGAGTACTACCGTGTAATCTTCTTAGCAGATCTTCATGCACCTCCTTGCATTTTTCTGCTGTCAAGGGTTGCCAATCAGCAAAAAAATGTTCAAGATCACCAGCTTCTGTTGTTGACAAAGGTTGCAATACAGACGAATTGGTTATCATCAGGTCGACATCAAGCATTGGGCTGCCGCCCATCATGGAAGACTCCTCTCTGAAGTCGAAGCCTGCACTTGCAGAAGCTTCAGATGATACTAACACGTCTGTGGATTCTTCTGATCAAGGGCTATCACCCTTGCGAACAGAAACACAGAGATATTATTGCGATCATGATGCCTCCTCGCCTGTGATTCCATCGATTCCACCACCTGAACAATCGAGAGCAGCTGTCCCTGAATCACAAAGTTGTAGCACCGAGGCGGCTTCTAGCAGCAATGAAAGCTGCAGCATCGAGAGAAATCGAATTGCAGCTTCCAATCTGGTTGAGTTCTACCTATCTGGTGGAGGAAAGAACACATTGCGACGTCCTCTTTGTCTAGACTTCACAGGTGAATTGTCATGCTCCAAACCAAGTTTCTGATGAATTCTCAAGTCTTGCTTCATGAGTTCGAGTTTTAATTCTTCACCATCATCATGATTGCTGAGAGAATTTGTATTCAGGTTGGAAAGCATGGTGCAAGCTTCATCTTTCCTGATTCTTCACCTGAACAACAGGACCTGTGGAGATAAGAGCAATGGGAGGAGGAAGGGGCAGAGGTCTAGTTCTCACTACAGATGCTGCAGCTGGAGAGATTTTGTTAGTGTGCAATCCAGTTGCAATGGTGAGCAAAGCTGAGACCAAAATTGCTGAAGGACCTGGAGCTACAGTTCTGAGAACAGGATGTTGGACTGGCAGCCATGAAGTATTAGCTGATCAACTTGTCGCACTCCTTTGTGCCAAAGCTTTCAGATCTTGTCGCATCAGGAAGCTCTTGTCAACTCTCTGTGCTGGTAGTGCAGGTGGAGGACAAACTGATAGACTTCCTCTTCCTGTTCCTTCAATCGATCTTTTGGTCGAACAAAGTTCTGATCCATCAAAAAGAGATGATCATGGTGATGGTGCTGCAAAGCAAGATGATGAAGGATTCAAGCAAGAAGTACCTGGGATGTTGATGAGTTTGCAAGAGATGGAAAGAATTTTCAGAGTTGTACAGTGCAATGCTTTTGGGTACACAAGAGTTCAAAGAAAATCAAAGAAGGAGATGAGCAGGTGCTGGAGTTGTGGAATTTGGATGCTTCCTTCATTTCTGAACCATTCTTGTACCCCAAATGTTGCATCTGTCATTGTGGGTGATGCCATGATGATTGTTGCCTCACGAAGCTTGAAAAGCAATGAGGAGCTCACAGTATCATACTTTGATATTTTCAGACCTCTGAAAGAAAGAAGATGTAGTATGCTGAAGAGTTGGAGCTTCATATGCTGTTGCAAGAGATGCCAAGTCGAAGGGAGCTTGCAAGAATCCTTGAACTTCTTATCTCAAGCCTACTCTTTCCAGGAAACTGAAGCAGCTCATACTCTTCAAGCACGACACCTGGGTTGTCCAGCATTTGATACATGGAATGTTTCTTCTCTTGTCAATCTTGCTATCTTACCTGAGATTCTTGAGAAGGTTTTGTTGAGACAACCGGGATTGTCAAGAGATGAAAGCAACTGGATTCGTGCCTCCTTCATCTGTGGCTACTTAGCTGATGGCCAAAGATTGATGACAGATCCTGATCATCTCAAAGAAGAGAGATACAAAAAACCTGTCAAGAGATCCTACTTAGAAATTGCATTAGATGCTGCTGAAACAGTGAGTCCAGGACATCCTCAAACACTACAAATTGCTGCAGTGTGTCAGGACCGAGCAATCCATATGTACGGGAAGAACTCCTTACTCGTGAAACAGGTTAGCAAAAGGGCAATGCGCATCTGCTTGCGCTTGTTTGGGAAACAAACTGATGAAATTCTGAAGAAGCTAGTAATTGCTGCAACTCTTGATGTACTCTCCTCTTGTGTAATGTTCTCCAATCAAAAAATTTGAGCAAATTTACTACTCTCTCAAATCAAAGCTGCATATTGCCTCGCAATTGTTCTCTGTGCAATCCTTGCATTTCTACCATTGCCATTTGGCCTGAGAAATCTTCTATGCCACATGACTTCTCCAAAGTGTTTGTCCAGTAGCTCTTTTCTGGTGCATTGTTTCATTGTTTTTTCAGAGATCTCTTCACATGCATCCACAGTCTTTCAATGGAATTGGTGTAAGCACTACTGATGGGATCTTTGAAAAACTGTCAATGGTTCACGGTAGTGAGGTGGTTGTAGCCCAAGTGGGTCAACCACTCAGTTTCATATGTACTCCACCGGTTGCTTGTGATCTTTGTACCAGGTTATGTGTTGAAATATTAGGTTCACAAGAGTTTCCTTCATTCTATCGGGCACCACCTTCAGAAAAAATTGATTGAAATTTCCTCTTTCTGCTCCTTCAATAATCCACTGTCCATCTCTTCTTGCTCCTCAGTTATACTTCCTCTTCCCAAACTGGGTTCCTCCTGGTCCAGTCCCTATTCTGAACAGTTCCTGCATCTCTGGATCATCATTCAGTGAATCCCTCACTTGTGTTGGCAATGAAGCCATGAACACATGCAGCTGTTGCTGTACATTCAGGAGACTTCTCTCCATCTTTCTATGATTCTCAGCATCACCTCAATCATATTGATCCAACATGAAGGTTGTTTGGACTGTCAAATTTGTAGCTTTTCCAGGTCCACCACTGACACCAATTGCCTCCAGAGATTCCACTGGAGCTCAAAGGCATCATGGATAGCTCGACAGGGACAAAAGAATCAATCAAAGCACCAAAGCTCTGGTTCATGCAGAGAGCAGAGCTTTTGCACCAATTTGGCAGAATTGTTGAAGGACAGAGTCCTTGCAAATAATGACATTGAGAGACAACTTTATATTGTTTTCTCACCAATGACATCCTCCTCAACAGAAACTTTGCCATGTTTCCTTCTTCAGGTGTCCATATTTGGGAATTGAGTCTTGTTGATGAGAAACTGGACTTCACATTTCTGTGCACAAATTGTGCCTATCTCCTCGAGTTCTCATTCCAAGCTCTGCATACAAACCTTTTCTTTAAAGTGTAACTGTTTGACAGTAATGTTTACCTTGTGGTGACGCTTAATTATTCTTGTTCATCTCTTATGCACAGTCCATAGCACAGGGAGCAACTCAAAGGAGCTGGATCAAGAGGCTGTTGCCTTCATGCCTGCCATGCTGGCTGCCATTTACCACAACCCACAAAACACAGAGGTGAATTGGGAGCAGTCACAGAAGATTTTGATTTTGCACTTTTGGGGTGCAAAGGAGGTTTTGAGACAGATACAACCAATTTGCTGGAAGGTGAGATGGTTACAGGACCTTCAGCTCCAGATCCTCTTTCCACAGATATGCCATCTGTGCTTCAATTTGCTGTCCAATGAAAAATATGTCAGGAAGAAAAACAGCATTGTGAAGCAGCAGTATTTCACAACCCTGTACCTCATGGCATAGCTTTCAAAGCAGTGAACTCCAATGTCAACAAAGCACTAAAGAGTTGCAGTTTGAACAATTGAAAATCAAAGACTGAATTGTGGCTGAATTGGATCTGAAAAATCAGAGGATCAACTCACTTGGTAATTCTCTTAGATCTGAAATACTATTCATGTAAGCTCTCTCTTAGCAGATAAGCAGAATATTGTAAGCTCAAATGTTTGATCTGAACTAAAGATGCAGTAGGCCTGGAGTATTTATTGTCCTCATGATAACTTGGCTCACTTAGGGTTCTGCTTGGATTGTCTTATAGGCCTGTTCCAGTATGGAAGCCAGTGGTAGTCAGACTGAACGTCATAGCCAATCTTGGATCCACAGCATCCAATCTCACAATTGCAACCCTTCATTTGCAGGAGCTCCTCCATTCTTTGCTGCTGCAGTTCCATATAACCCATCAAACCCTGCCCAACAATTTCTAGCAAACTCATTACCCCTCTCTTGCATGGCCCCTATTTGTTTCTCCTATACTGCTCCAGCACTGCCAGCAGGCACTACACAGATTGCTGAACACTCCCCTTTATTCCCTGTTCCCTCCTGGATTGATCCTGGGCATGGTGTGCAATATGGAAATTGGAAGTCGTGTTCCTTGCTCAGCTCTGAGCCCCCTTGCAGTCCCCACTGTGATCCCACCATCAACATTGTCAGGCTCCTATATCTTGCAGAGGGTAGCAAAATTCTACTAAAGAGATAGGTGAAGTGGATCCTTCAGAGGGTCAAGTGACAGCTTCAGATGGTGACAAGGATGGTGGTGGCCTGGAGAGGAAGGGAGGTGCCCAAATTACCCTATTGGGTCAAATGCAAACAGATCCCAAGACAGGGACATTGCCAGATAGAAGCCTAGAGCACAAACCTTGTGAGAGCTAACAGTGGGCACCTTGGTTTAGGAGCAACAGCTGATCCAAATCAGGTCACACAATGCCATGATTGAGTGCCAGAGCAGCTGCCAGATGGTGATCCCTCTCCCTTTTTCTTGTGCTAATCTTTTTCAGAGTTTGATCTGTATTCATTGCAATCTTTTTCAGAACAACATGTAATTCAATGCCATGGCTGCAGATCCTTAGATGCTTCCTTCCATCCTTCCTTCCATTGGGATTTGAGATACATAGGAGTTGCAAATCATACATTTTGTAGTTTTTTGGATCTGAATGGTGTCACTCATTTGATCTTTTCCAAAGGGACCACCAACACTCACAATGGTACTCGGGATCTTAACAGCATTACCAGACATTGTCTATGTTTCTTGATAATAGAGCTGCAAAACAGAAAG
>Ga0116228_10004852_pt1 | contig 11971 bp, 13 predicted proteins | sample S1TSphfallax_2_FD_89694 | JGI IMG/M metagenome (GOLD analysis project Ga0116228, IMG submission 89694) | Host-associated microbial communities from peat moss isolated from Minnesota, USA - S1T2_Fc - Sphagnum fallax MG | ecosystem: Host-associated > Plants > Peat moss > Unclassified | place...
CAACTTTGCTTCAAACCTCATCTCAATCGAAGGTCTGCACACAAAGTTATGGGCCCCCAAAGTTGCGAAAGACCCAACTTTGGGAATTTGAAGACTCCCACTTGGGAGTCCTGGGACAAAATGACATTTGAGTGTTAGTCCCATCGCCAGACACAGAGTATACTATAAGGGGGAAGGTGATGGCTTCCCCCAAATCGAGGTGAATGAGTCGTGGTGAGTCTTGTGAATCTGTGTTTACCCATGGCTTGTCCGTGCACCAAAATGCTCCAACTACGCACTAACCAACTTGTTGTTTGGTTTGTGCAAGTCCATGAAAGTAATTGAATTGCTTATTAATCTTCCTAGTCCCATCCCAGAGCTCTAGCACGCCCTTCTACCCCCGAACTGTTGTGAGCTAGGGAACACGCCCCAATTTTTTCTCCTTCCGCTGTCTTCACCTTTGGACTCGCAATTGAGTCCATCAAGGAACTTGGGGGTGCGTCATGTGGGACCTTCTTTCCCATTTCACCCTTTACATTTTCTTTTCTTTCGTTCCTTTTGAGTCGATCTTGGAGTGTAGAAAATTGGTAGATCCACCAAAGTGTTAATTTTTGGTAAAAAGAGAGGACTGAGCAAGGAAGAGGCAAAAAGGCTTTCACAATTAAGGAAAGATACGCATAAAGCTATTATAGAGCAAAAAGAGGAAGAGGAAGGAATTGAAATGGAAATTGAACTAGAAAATGAAAGAAGGTGAAAGATAGTGAGTTTTTCGGTGAAAGTAGGTTGATGATTAACTACATGGACAAATCCCAGTGCTAGGTAGCTAGTAGGGATGTAACATGGGCAAATATAATAGGGTTTTCCGATTTGATGACTTTCAAGTTGACACCCATTAAGCATTTAGTCAAGGAGTTTTTATAGTCCATAGTTTAGTTGAATGTAGACGCTATAAAATCTATGGTGTAAGGAGTTTTGGTAATCATTATAAAAATCATGTTGTGAAAATGTTGTGTTTGCCACAAACTGGAATCGCCAAGCCGTTGACAATGTGCTTTGCAAAAGCACCAAATGTTTGCCTTTAAATGGCTCCCCTAAGTATGTTTGTGTAAAAGGAAGGGTGGAGAGTTTCCTAATTCAAAGGCAAGTATGCCACCAAACTTTCGGCCCTAATTCAAACAATTTAACTCAAGGGGACTTGCAGAATGTATGTTAACAAAAAGCTCATGTTTCTAATGGCCTTTGCCAAACCTCAAAAATTAGTAAATTGGGCTCAAGTTGTCTTCAATAACTTGCATTCTAGGTTGTGGGATCTGTTCACAACAATTAAACTGAAAAAAAAAACTATGGGAACAAAACAAAATTTGGTGCAACCCAAGTTATTTATTGCAACCCTAGCCTTGGGCACGTGACCAAAGCAAGGGCTTGTAAGGTTGTGGGCCAAGAGAAAGCTTAGGAGTGAAGGAAAGTGTGAGGGAATGAACCTTCACATTCCCAAGATAGTTTCCACTTTGGGAGTTTGGAGTCCTGATGGACTCCCAAATCTTCAAAGAGCGATTGCAGGGGTCAAACCCAATGGATTAAAAAGTTCCTTATATCATTGAAAAGATATTGAAACATAAATGTTTTAAATGGGTTCTAATGACCCATTTGGACACTTAAAACACAAGTTATGGCCAAAAGAAAGGTTGGGAGTCAAATTGGTAGTTTGATTCCCGACCACTAAAAGTCAAGAATCGAACTGATTTCCTTACATGCAGGTGGCTTGCGACATACTGTTGGAAAGATCTCAACGAGGGTTACAACTTTGCTTCATACCTCATCTCAATTAGTGTCTGCACATAAAGTTATGGGGCCCCAAAGTCATGAGAATCCCAACTTTGGGAATTTCGGAACTCCCATTTGGGAGTCCTAGGACAAAATGTCATTTGGATGTGGGCCTCGTGGAGAGGCACAAACTATACTATAAGGGGGAAGTTTGTGGCTTCCCCTAAGTCCAAGTTTGCCCATGGCTCTTCCTAGCATCAAAAGTGCTCCAACTATGCACTAACCAACTTGTTGTTTTGTTTTGTGCAGGTCCGTGTGAGTGATTAAGTGTTTATCATTCTTCCTAATCCCATCCCGGAGCTCTAGCATGCCCCTCTACCCCAAAGTGCTGCGAATCAAGGAACGTGTCCCCAACTCCTTGCTCTTCCGTTGTTTTCACTTCAGACTCACATTTAAGTCTATCTAGGACCTTAGGAGCACGTCATTGTCGATATCATCCTTTGACATTGGTTTTTGGATGATTCAACTTTTTAACTATTAGAATTTGAAGACAAGGATGAAAAGGAGGATAACTTTTCAATAAAACCTAATCCTAATGTGAAGCGTAAAGGATCAACACCATCTCCTCAAGGCGAGCCAATCAACTTCAACAACCTTCCCCAAACATAGAAAGAAGTTGGTTAGTCGAGCCAATAACCATTTTTAGGTTTTGTACTAGAAAAAAACCATACTGCCAACAATGGGCAGACTATATGTGGAAAATTTGTGACAACATTGCCAACCCCTTCATCCAAAAAGTGGACATTTAGGGAGCAATCCCAATCTTGCGAGCCAAACCCAAAAGGGCAAGACATGATGAGGAATCCAAGTCCAAATGCTCCATTAGAAACTTCACCTTTAAGCCTTGCCTTCACATTTTTTGGTGCAATGCCCTCTCACACCTAGTTTTTATCCTAGAAGCTGCACGATAAGTTGTAGGGTGAGGGTATTCTCGTTGATGGAATATAAAAAATGGACACTCCTTTGGAATTCAATTATGGTGGGACCCAGGCAAGGTCCTTTCCCAGAGATGTAGAGGCCTCATTTTTGGTATGCCTCTTTCACACCCTTGGTTCAGTCGGAACTAGACTTCAATTATAAAGGGAATTTCTTCCCTAGCAATCCTCATTGCAAGGTTTAGAAGACCACCTACATGTTTCCAGTACATATGTGCAAGCGATAGGGATGTTGCAACACGCTTTTGAGACAACCAATACCAAAAAGGAGGCTGCACTCAAAGATGCTTTGAACGCAAAGGTCGAGGTCATGCGTTCAAAGAATGAATTGTGCCAAGCTTAAACACAAGCTCTGCATGATGCCTTGATGATCTAGGCACTAGAGTCGGCCAAGTCCAACTTTGTGAGTATGCAAAGTTGGTTAGACAAGTCTTTGGCCAAAAACAAAGAGTATTGAGTTCAATTCCCTACCCTCCAAGATTGGTTGACTTGTCATTCAAGTTGATCCAGATCGTCTATAGGTCAAAAAAATGGAGTTGGAAGTGGAGTACCAAAAAGTGGAGACCAATTGAAAATCGTTAAAGCTTGCTGTTACAATGGATGTGTGCAAGCTCAAAATTGAATGATTGGTTTTACCATAATTGGTATAGGTTAATGTTGATTTAGTTGTGATAGTTGATACTATAAGTTTAATTACTGCATTAGCCTCCAGTGTGGTCAGTAGAGCATTATAATTCATACTAACATGTCCACTTTCCTCACATATGTTAATAGGGGTTTTCTATTCCCATTAAGGTTATTTTACCTCTGGATTTTTTTGCAACAAGTTCCTAAAACAATAATAAGTTCATACAACACATCAAATAAAACTTAAACTACTATAAATGTTAAACTAACATGTACGCAAATTGTTCAAGCTTGAAGGAAATAGGCCAAAAGAAAAATGATCCATGTTCCATAATTGAAGAAGTGAAACACATAATCATGAATGAAATCCAAAAGTTTTTCAATAGGTTTGTCCTCCTGGTCTTATACTAACCATCTCAAAATACAATAATCATAACTGACCATTATAAATAGTCATTAACCAATACCTAGACTAATAGTCCAAAATTTCAAAAAATACACCCTATCCAACTACTTGTTCAACTACTGATTCTGACAAGTATAGGTTTTATCAATTACCTATTAACTAACATGTCAACCTAGCTTCTTAACCCAACCATTACCTACCAAGTTTAATAATTGGTTAGGATAATACTATAGGTTAGGTTAAATAAAAGGTTAAGACACATGTTAAGTTTAACAAACCTGCTTATTATCAACCTATTAAATCACCTATTACCAAATCTAAGTAACATTATCCCCCTTTGAAACCCACATTTTGTCCTCAAAATGTTAGTTCAAAGTTCTAGGTTAGATTTAGCCTTCTGTAATCGATTGTTTGATGACTTCTTTGACATATTTAACACTTGCTACCTCCACTAGTTTAGTTTGACTCAAAATTTGAAGACCCATTGATGTTGTAATCTTTTGTTGATTAGGTCTGTTCTCAAAGGTCATTATGGGTGTTGTAAATACCTTTGAGGATGTGGGGTATTGGATATCAAAGTAACTTCCTAACCTATACCTATCTAGTGTGGGGTCAAAGGTACATTAATACATATGAATTCCAAAGATTAAAATCTATTGTCTAGTATGGTGAACGAAGGATTAACATGTTCATCTTGTTTCTTGTCAAATCTTTCAATATCTTCCACATGTTGACTTACAAATTGGTGATTGGAGCATGTATAGTAAAAGTCTAAACATGTAAGGGTATGATTTCTAAACTTGTTCCACCTTTTAATGGACTAACCAATTTAGTAACAAGTTGTACCATAGATGGCGTTGCTAGAACTCTGCTATTGGTTCCAATTTCCACATACACAAAACTCAAGGATTCATATTTGAAATCAAGGAAAGTAGTCTAATGGGCTTGTAATTCAAGTTGATAACTTTGTTCATCACAACGAGCCAACTCCATACTATCCTAAATATGCTCTTCTATGAACTCCTGAATAATTTACCACCACTCTTTCCACTCGGGGTTTCTATCTCCCAAGGCTTGGTTCTATACCTTCAATAAGGTATTGTTTAGCAACAACTCTTCAAACTCCTTCAACTTGTTGTTCATTCTAATAGGTAGAATGGGGCTAGGTTTGTTGAGTTATATTTTGGCTATTTCATACTAACCCTCCCAATCTTGAATTTGAGTAGTAAAAGTTTGCTTTTCCTTGTCAAATTCTATGTGGGTAGCTATTTGTTGTTCCTTAACATCTTGACAAGTATGTTTCAAACTAGTTATGATACCATGTTGTTCCAAACTAGACTCTTCCATTTTGGCAAGGTCTTGCGTCATTTGCTCCAAATTAGCTTGGAGACGAGTCAAATCATTATGCATCTCCTAATTGAACTAGTTGAATTCAACATACTCTTGTTGCATGTACTTAGTTTTCCTAGCAGCCTATTTTGCCACATTCAACTTATTAGACAGGATCTGGTTTTCATGTTAGACCCTATTCAATTGGCCTTTGATAGTGACTAGTTATTTGTCACAGTTCTTCAAAGTTCTCTACATTGTTTTTAGCTCTACACTATAGGCTTACAGGCGGTTGTGAATTTCATATAGGTTTTTTTCGACTTGTCCAAACTCAACTCTAAGGTTTGAAAGTTCTTGCTATGTTCTTGACCAAGTTGTGGCATTTTGAGCAACTTGCTCTAAAAACATGTTAATCTATTTCAAAGTTTATGTGGAATGACCAAAATTTGGGACATGTTAAAATCTACAAAACTATGGGTTTTCCATTTGTACATGTTTAATTTGCAATTGAACAAATTGGAATGATTTATAGCTATAGTTGCAAGTTCTATAATGGAAACTACGAGCTCAAGAGATATAATAAGTTCAACTTGAATGTTATTAATTATCGGATCCAGGTTAGATTCAAGTTCTTCCTCAATGTTGCCTTGCATAGTTGTTACATCAAGCTCTTCTCCTACCCTACCTCCAATCTCACATAAACAGGTTTGCTCCTCATCCTGTTTTGAATCATTAATCGGTGATCCAAAAGTAGTCCTAGACTTCTTTCTTGGTGGTGAGGTAACATGTTTAGGGCTTAACTTGTCCCTTGGTGTAGGTGGTTATGTACGTGTCTTAAGTCAATGGGACTAATGTGTGGGTAAAGGTGATGTTATAATCAAGCATGCTAGTCTTTTCTCTTTCAAGAATTACTCCTTAGTAACAAGTTTAGGTGAAACCTATTATTGTGCAACCTTGTGGTCTTGGCTAGTTGGTGATACATGTTTTTCTAGAGTTGTTCTTGGTGAAGGCACTTCGGATAAAGGGAACCACTTCTTAAACAAAATGTTTAAGATAGGCCCTAAATATCAATTATTTGCTTTGGTTTTGATAGAAACCGGGTTAATTGTTGCCTTTTTCTGACATTTAGTGCAATGAGTTAATTTAACCAATAACTAGGTCAACACTATAAAACACAAAGTAATAAGTTGCCCCCTATTGGCTAGGTCAAAAGTAATAGCAATTTGGTTGCTAAAATAAGCTAATCTCTCTTTCTAATATAAAATTTATAAAATGGTTACAAATCTCGCATGAAATTCTTCTTTCATGCACATTACACTCCGTTGCTCATTCTCAACAAAGGCATGTGGACCTACATTTCTTTTTAAAGCGGTTTTTGGCTTCCTCAAAAGTTGCATTTGCAGCATATATTGTTTTTTCCTTGGAAATTCTAAATTGCTCATGAATTAGTAATTGATCAATGAGAATTTTTTGACCACGTACTTGCCCTAGAATTCTTCCATATTTTGTTGCTTCCCCTAGTTTGTAGGAAGTCTTGTAATAGGTCTCCTCTTGGCGTTGTCCACTAAAGGTTGAACATGCTTTCCAAACAAGCTCATCGAACCCATTTGAGTTCATTGGTGTCCATTTTCATCCACTACAACATCTTTTGGCTTTCCTTCACCTTAGACACTAGTTTGTTTTTAACAAGTTTCTCAAGTTGTTTTTCTACATGCGTTTTGCCCTTTCATTTCATCATAATTCTTATCCTAATCTTGGGCATTGTGGAATAATGCTGGAAATAGGTCCCTCTTTAAAGAGTTATTGGATAAATGTTTTTCCAATACTCACAGGTTGCTGCAACTATTTCTCTTCCATAGGTCTTGGTACAAGAACTAGTTGTGATTATTCCTCAACAGGTTGTTGCAACTCTCCTTCTTCCATAGGTCTTGATGCAGGAACTAATTATGAAATTTCCTCAACAATAGGTTGAAGTTTAATCTCCACTTCTTCCTCTAAATTTAAAATAACAATGACATGTGGTACTAGTTTTGCTATAGACGTAGTGGTTCTCCTTAAAAAGTTAATTGTCGTTTCTAATTCCTTTTCCAACTCCTTACTTTTATGTTCTTGTTCAAAAACTCTAGTCTCTTCTATTGTAAGTGCGCGTGAAGCAAATGGTTCTACATAAATTGCTCTAGTTAATCAAACATGTTCCTCTCTATCTCCATCTCAATCTATTCCCTTCTAAAATCTTCAACTTTTCTTTCAACCTCCTTATCTTTTGCTTCTTGTCTTAGCCTCTCTAAAACACTCTCACTCATGTCCCTGTTAACATGAAGAAGAAAATGAAAACGAAGAGACAAAATGAAGAATGTGACAATTCTTTATATTGTTTCATGTAAAAATGATTATGTGGGTGTGAATGGACACGACCTTTAGGGTTAGAGACTCCTAAAAGGTAGACATCAATAAGTGCTTTTCCAAACACTTCGTTTCGACCATTATTCACTGCTACATTATTATCCTGAACATGCATATTATTATAATGATGAACAAGCACATATGTTGTTTTAATGCTGCTAGGTGTTGAATGATTATTAACCAATTCAAACTCTATAAGTTGAAAATCTTCAAGTTCAACCTGTAGTGGTATAGAGTCTTTGGTTTGAACAAGTTTGTTATTGACTAGGTCACCAAGTTCAACCAATACAAGTTGGAAGGTTTTGTCTTCAATGAACCTAAATGGCTTCAACTTGTTGATGTTGATAAGCATTAGGTCAGGATCAAACTTACCAATGGTGACAAGTGAAAAAATATTATTAAGTAAACAATATTGTATCCGATAGGGTCCAAACCATCATTTTTGAAATTTGGGAACATGTTTGGAAACAACCCTTGGCAACCATATAAATAGTCTCCAAATTGAAACTTGGTTTCAATGAACTGATTTTATGACTACAATGATCTACTCCATTGGTTACAAACAACTAAATCTTTCACAATCAACATGTTTTCGTATAGTTTCTTTAATTCAGATAGTCAATTAGTTAGGACTCTAGTAGGTTGTGGATATATGTTATCACTACATTTAGATGGTAACATGTATTCTGTAGGTAGTAGTGGATGTAAACCATACACAAACTGAAAGGGGGTATGATTGGTTCCAATTTTGTAGGCGGTTTGATATGAAAATAAGATTGCAGACAAGTGCTCATCCCAATCATTTATGTTCACAGTAACTAGTTTGGTTAGTAAGGTTCCAAAAACCTTATTTGTAGATTCAATCTGTCCATTTCCTTATAGATAATAAACAATATAACTAATATGTCTAATAATAGAATGTTCAGTAAGGTATTTTATCACATCATTGATAAAATGGGCACCTTGATCGGTCACAATGGTTAATGGACATCCAAATCTCATAAGAATGTGTTCATATAAAAACTTGGCAGTTGTTGCGGCAATGTTGGTGTGGAGTGCTCAAGCTTCCACCGACTTTGTTGCATAATCAGTGGCTACCAGGATGTTCCAATTGCTTAACAGTCTACTTAATGATTTAATAGGTCTAATAAAATCCAATCCCCATTTTTGAAATCAGGATGTACTGATTACTTGACAATCTTCTTAAAGGTTTAATAAGTCCAATAAAATCCAATCCCCATTTTTGAAATGGTTCTTCGAGTAGCGTGGTAACCAATTTGGCCAAATTTTGGGTCAACATGTTACTTATTTTTTGACATTGGTCACAAGTTCAACAACATTTATAAATGTATTGATTCATCATTAGCCATTAATAACCAGCACTCATGATCTTTTGCACAATGATATTAGAATAAAAATGCCCTTCTACAACTCTTCCATGTAATTCCTATAAAAATGTGGATACATGTTATGGTTGTAGTAGTCAATGAAACTCGTTATTGTTTAATTATGTATAATACTCCTTCTTGAGGCACAAAAGATTTAGCCCTTTAGGTTAAATATTTCCTTTAGGATGTTGTAAGTCTTTTTGGCATCACTCCCTTTTATAGGTACTCATACACTTTGTAACCACTTAGGTTGTAAGGTAAATAGGTGAGCATCATAGGTTTGATTAAGTACTCCAACAAGTTCAATATGATTAAGTAATATACTTAATGCATTTGCCATTAAATGGGATCTACTAGGCTTATAAACAATTTTGAAGTCATATTCCAAAAATAATAAGAGCCGTCTAACTAACTTGCTATAAACATGTGGCTTGTTAACTAAATATACTAAAGCCATGTGATCCACAAAAAATATAAAGTTGTGCCTAACAAGTAATCCCTAAATTTTTGTAAGGCATAAACCATAGCTAAAACCATTCTTTTTGTTATAACATAGTTCCTCTCAGTAGAATTAAGCAGTCTTGATGAGTACATAACAGGTTGATTTTTTTTACCTAATGGGTTCGAAACCAATATTTCCCCTACTGCTAACTAAAATGCATTGATGTGAACATGAAATTTCACTTCCCATTTAGGATCGATAAGTATAGGAGTTTGAATGTACTGGTTCTTGATATCCTCCCAAGTGGTTTGATATTCAACAATCCTTTGGAACACTACAGCTTTTCTAAGTAACTTGGTGATTAGTGCCACAATAGAGGAAAAATTCCGAATGAAACATCTATAAAATTGAGCCATTGCGTTGAAAACTTGAATCTCCTAAGGTGTTTTGGGCATTAGCATTTTGACCAAAGCCCCTATCTTCTTAGGATCGAGTGTCTTCCCCTCTTTGAAGACTATAAATGTTAAAATAGTTCTAGAACATACCATAAATGTACATTTATTTGGATTCAAATTAATGCCATATGCTTTGCATTTAAAAATATATTTTTTGAGTTTTCCAATTGAATGGATAGGTCACTAAAAATAGTAAAATCATTTGGAAAGATCTTCATGAACACATCAATGTATTCACAAAAAGTTTTGGTGAATGGCCTTTGATAGGTAGGTGGCCCATTTTTTACCCCAAAAGGCATTACAACCCATACAAAGCCCCCCAATCAGTAACAAAGGTGATTTTTTAATAGTCTTCTAGTGCTATGGAAACTTGATGGTATCCAAGAAAACCATCTAAAAATGTATAAACTTCATGTTTAACTATAATGTTAATAATCTCATTAGTAAAAGGTAACAGGTATGGGTCCTTCTTAATAGTTGATTATGCTTCCTAAACTCCACACAAATTTTGAGTTTCCCATTTTTCTTAGGCCCAGGGTTCAAGGTTTAGGGTACATATTCGTTTAAAGTCATTAGGGATGGTATTGGAGTTGTTAAAAAGTGTAGAACATTAAGTTGACATGTCTTTATTTATTGAAACAAACGTCTACCTCCTATAATTTCTTCTTTGGGGTTATCTTTCAAGGCTAAGTTGCCTTGATTCACTAAGTAATAATGATTCCTCCCTAGATAAGAATATTGCGGCAACATAGGTGATAGCTAGGTAGCCTATTCAACAAGTTTAATAAAACCTATAGCAAGCAATATGTCAATATCATGTTTGACAATGGCTGCATAGTTAGGATTTAATTGGTACCTCGTTTGATGAACAAGTGGTATTGACGTGTCCAACTCAATCCAATGTTGAGCTATGTCAAGAGGTAACCCCTTCAAATTTTTGTAAGTTAAGGCAAATATGTCCTTGAACTCCTTTAGTAATTCATTCGATTGATAATTGATAATAGGTTCCAAATCCACATTGATTTTAACACATTGTGGGTTCTTTTCAAAACCCCAATTGATCTTGGTCAATTGTTTTTCTTCAGTGATAATCCATCTTGCAATGCAAAGGTTTTGAACTCTAATTCAAGCAAGCTTGTCAATCTCCATTTCTCCTACTTCAGGTTGGAAAAACGTCTTTGGTGAATGTTTGAAAATATCAAGGGCTATAGCTATTTTAACACATCATACAAATATCGGTTTATTACGTATATTAATCAAAACAAGTGATGTATACACATGTTTAATAGGTTTAATAATTTGTTCAATTAAATTCAAACTTGTTAATGTAACTAACTAAATAGGTTAATCTAACCAAACTGATGTAGGGACAACTATGGTTCCTATTGAAAACAATCTTAGTTCTGTGGCAAATGTCAAATTGTTGCAACCCCACTTTGGCCAAGTGTGGGGGTGACGCCCAACACCTCCAAAGTTGGGGATTTGGAGTCCTTCGGGACTCCCGAATGTTTAGATCTCGATAGAAAGGTTCAAAACACCTCGCATTGAGGTGTTCTTGGTGTCATTGGAAAGGTCTTGAAGCGTAGATATCGAAAATGGCCTCGCATTGGCCATTTGGACATCTGTTGCTCAAGTTATGGGCAAAAGAAGGGCCGGGAGTCAAATTGACAATTTAACTCCCGACCACTAAAAGTCGGGAATCGACCTCTTTCCGACCTCCGAATTGAGAGTGCGACATGGCCTTGAAAAGATCTCGACGAGGGCTACAACTTTGGTTTAGACCTCGTGGCGATCGGACTCTGCAGTCGGGAATTATGAGCATTCAAAGTCCCGGGACTCCAACCGGGACAATTTCGGGACAATTTCGGGACTCCAACTTGGGAGTCCCGGGAAAAAGAGCCATTCAGATGTAGTCCCCACGGGCGAACGCAGAGTATACTATAGGGAGTAAGGTGATGACTTACTCCCGAGTCCGGGCCGTGGTGAGTCTTGTGTGTCCAAGTGCCCGTTGTCGCAACCCTAACTTAGCCAAATGTGCGGGTGAAGCCCAACACTTGGAAAGAGTTGGGATTTGGAGTCCTCCGGGACTCCCGAATGTTCAGAGCTCGACAGAAAGGGGAAAAACACCTCGCATTGGGGTGTTCTTGGTGTCATTGGAAAGGTCTTGAAACGTAGATATCGAA
>Ga0116228_10004854_pt1 | contig 11969 bp, 8 predicted proteins | sample S1TSphfallax_2_FD_89694 | JGI IMG/M metagenome (GOLD analysis project Ga0116228, IMG submission 89694) | Host-associated microbial communities from peat moss isolated from Minnesota, USA - S1T2_Fc - Sphagnum fallax MG | ecosystem: Host-associated > Plants > Peat moss > Unclassified | place: USA...
AATCAAATTAACATCAATTTCAGTTTTTAGTGACAAACTTGAATTTCTATGTGGTTTGGGCATCATTGAAAATTATAATTGCTTGATTTTGTTTGATATAATTTAGGTTTGAAAAAATAACTAGGGTATCTTGAGCTTGAAATTTTAATTATAATCTACTACTATTTTAAACATCATTTTGTACCAAATCGAAATGGAACTCCATAGTTACTATGTTACACAAAGCATAAATCACCAACTAAACTTTTCACCCAACAAAAGTGCACATGTACATTAAATTATATTATTACATTTCACTTTGCAAAAAAAATTGACCTAAATTACACATAAAATTATTATCTTGCACACTTATTTCTCCAAATTGTTTTGACTCGCAAAAAAAATTTTAAAAATGTTTTGAATCCTCTTCATATTACTAAAGAACTTTTTCCCACCCAAGTATAAAATATTGTAAGAAAAGAATGGCATATGGAAATTCAAAAAAATTCAAATTCCCAATTCCACACCAATGTGTTATTTTGGGGCGAATTTTCACATTATGTTATAAATGTTTTTTTTTCTCATTTTTTGTGTAAATTTGAGAAAATTTTGTTTATTTTTTTATTAAAACTAGTTAGCATAATTAAATTTTCCCAAAAAAAATGGAGATCCATACAAAAGAATGAAAGAAAACATGTACACACATCTACATGCAAATAAAAAATTGAATGTAGTTTTAAGACCTCAAAATGTTCAATTACCATGCTCTACCTAGGGAAGGTTGCGTATTATAATAAATACATGAACACCATGTTTTAATAATGTTGAATTACATCAGCAAGTCCATTGATAATTTGAAAATAAACCACCTCTTCATTGTGGTCATCAATGTAAGATTCTACAAATCATGCAAAGTCTAAAGGAGACATTCTCAAATATGCAAATGATAAATGTAGCACAAAGGACTTCCTTTAATCTTTCCCCAAAAAATTGTTCAAACTTCAACCACATTGTTGTTTTTTCTTAGACACCATTAGAAGATCTCATTAGTCATACCAAGAAAAATGGATGAACCTTAAATCATGGCATCGACTTATGCACAAGATTCATAATGAACATGTTGGTCCTCAAAGCTCTTCATTTCACCTTTTTTTGAAATCTCACCCTCTTAGTTATTGTTGTCATCCATTCAATGGTGTTGCAGTGTGACCGAACAAGAAATCACTTGGATTTCTCTTGTGTGAACACTAGTTCATTTTAGGGTTTAGGTTTTGTTTTGAGCAATTGTCAACTTTCTTTGTGCAAGCGGCAAAGTTTATATCATTATTGTTTATTAGTGGTTGTGAGTAGGAAACTTTGTTGTTTGTGTGTTATGTGAAACATATTGGCAACATACAATGGGTGGCCAAGGGCGTTTCAAACATGCAAAGGAAATGGGGGTAAGATGTGGTTGGACAAAGATAAGAAGGGGAGTTCAAAGGCAAAGGAGGATAGGTCTGTGGTTTTTGGATTGCATATGTGGTAGATCATATAAAATCAAGAGCTTGCAAAAGTGAGTAGTTGTTTGATTTTCATTGCGCCAGCAGTTACATCATGGTAGGCATTGTGTTCTTGTTAGTGTTAGGCTCTATAAGGGGTTGATGTTGAAGACTGATGATGCACAAAAGAGGTCTGCATTATAGAATTAAAAACATGTAAAGGGATGCATTTGTATGGGACCTTGGTCCATTCCTGAAATAGTGCACGCATATGCGATGAGTTAAAGCTAGAAACCTTCAAGGGTATCCTTGGGTTGGGCAGAACGTGGGTACAGAATGGAAGAGATTACAAAAAATATCCATAGACCCATATTCTGAACAAAACTCTACTTTTACCAAGTTGTGGCAAGCCAATTTGGCATATATTGTTCATCCTTAGTTCAAAACCAGAAGTCATCTTGTTTATAGAACCAAGCCACGTATCTTTCTACATTATCTCATAGGGTAAAGCGATGGATTAACAACTCATAACAGACCAAATGAACACTGAGGACTCTAACCTCAAGCCAAATCCCACTAATTCATACATTCACAATATGTGGAATTGTTTTGAACAATAGTTTGACGAATACCAATATAGAAATCTAGAAGGGACTAACATGTATGTGCTGCCTGGAATCTCATATGGGTATAAATATTTGTGTTATGTTAGGACAATAGCACCAATGTGTTGTAACAGTGCCTGAATGGTAGGATATAAGTTGCAAAAATCGCAAGTACAAAATTTGGATTTATGATGGGGAGATATTCTTCATACCCCTTTCTTTTGGTTACTGTAGTTCTACAAGATTGTGAGGTTTAACATATATTCTTAAAATGCATGTGTTAAAATGTTGACGTATATATGCACATGTTCATGGTACTTAAAAATAAATCATAGATTTTTGTTAAGGGTACAAATCGCTATACTAATTAGTATCATGAATCATCTTAGTCACTAACTAATGGTAGACTTAAGTCCTTTACCTAGAGGATGAAACTAATGAGATTAGTCAATTTATGTAAATGATTAGTTAGTTGTGTTCCATCCAATCACGTAAGGGATTTTTAGGAAAGATTATAATGAAATTTTATTTTCATGGGAATAAGATGGACATTGTGTGGTTTTGAAAGAAAAGGGATTGATGATGACTTGTGCATGAACATAAAGCTTGAGCTTCTAACTTAAAGCTTAATGTGATTTTAATCCACATACATGGATGAATGTGTCCATAGATGAAGGATTTCATATGGATAAATGTCATTTTTGTAGGGATGAATTTCATTTATGAATTGGATATAAATTAAATTTTAAATGGATGAAATTCATCCATGATTGCAAGATAAATAAATTGAAAATTATTTATATCCATCTTCATTTGTTAGGGCGACCGCAAAGTCACTGAATAAAGTGCTCAAGTATTAATATTTCAAATTTGAGTGTCATTTAATAATGATGGATAAGGTGATTATAGGAGAATACATGATGATGGGACCAAAATACTTTTTTCCAAAAAATCATTTTCATCAACAATGTTAAGCAATTAAAATAAAGTTTTCATGGGATGAGTGGTAACTCCCTCCCCATTGTTTTCAACAACATTGTATATGTATTTTGCAAAAAAATAGGACACCTTGAAAATAAATTATTATTAGAAACAACCTCATTGTCATCTATGATAATATGTTGTTTGAAGGAAATCAATTAAGGTGCTTGAAACTAAATTTTAATCAAAAGCCCATTATCATCAATGAGAATAGGTAGTTTAAAAATATATAAAGCATTCAAAACCCATCATTGTTAACAACATTAGGTAGATTTGATAAAAGTTGTGGCACTTTTGAAAAAGAATTTAAACAAATTCAACTCCCATTATTGTCCATGACACTTATAAATAGGTTTGAGGGAAGTTGTGGCACATTTGGAGAGGGAAAAAAACCCATTGTCATCAACAACACTAGTTTAGTTTGCCCAAAAAATAAAATTTAAATAATTATTTGTCAAAACAATGATTATGGGGTGAATGTTAGCATGATAATAATAATATAATTAATACATATTGGAAATAATTCATTTAAAACCATAGCCATCAAATACATTCATAATAGAATTTACATTATATTATTCAACAAATGTTATATCATATAAACTAAATTGTGTTTCATGAAGCTCTAGATAATTAAAATTATGGGGAGGGGGAATTTCATTGATAGGAACTTAATGGAAAAAAAAAACATTCTCCCATAATTTTGATGGAATTTTTATATATTAAAAACATATAAATTCAAACTTTTTCATTCATACATTAAATGAATGAAAATATCATTCATCCCTAATGAAGATGAATACTTACATTCATCCCTATGTTTGCTTCTAGGTTTACCTATATAATATTCATCTTGTGGTTAAATTCTTGGGTTTTGCTTGCATGTGTATAAGGGAAAAGGCATTTTACCATCCTAAGTTCCCATTTTAGGCTTTAGGCTTAAGCTTTAAGTTCATGCAACAACTTGCTTCAAAGGGGATTAGAAGGGGGAGAAGAGGAAAACTTGGGAGAAGGATTATTCTATTGTACTCTAGTTGGAAATTTTTGTTAAGAGATTACTCTTGAATGGAAAATATGTGTGTAACCTCAAAGAGAAGAGGAGAATATGGAATCATGTTGTGCTTGGATTATGGTTGAGGAAGTAATATATTGTTGTGTTGGTGTTCTTTTCTACTTATAATATGTTAGATAAGGAAATAAGGCAACATGTTGGAGGGTTGCATAATGTATTTGGATTATATTTTATGTAGTAGACTTCCATCCCTTTTACAAGAGGAATAGAAGTGTAGTCTATGTTCTTTAAGATGGTAGCTACTAGTAAAGGACAATAAGGATGTAATATATTTTGAGTTTGAAGTTACATGATAAAAGGAAAAGTTGTAAATAGTAAACAACAACCATAACATGTTTGTAGGGGCTACAAATAATAAGAAATTTCCATAGAGGGTATGTGAGTGGTTCAGACGGTAGGAGATTAACGCAAGAGGTTTGTAGATATCGTAAATGGGAGATAGTATTGGTGAAAGACTTGTAGGCCCCCCTAATTTGGATTATATGTGCTTGAAAGTACTTTGGAAGTTCTGGAAAGCAAACATTTTAAAGCCCTCCCTTCACTTGCACTTGTTCTTATGATGAATTACACTACTAAATTTCATTAGTTAATTTAATGACAATTATAAATGGTAGGACTCTCCTTTGAAGAGATTTTTTTTTAAATTATTATTTCATTACCTTCTATATGAACCATTATATATTATTATCCAAGTAGTTGTAATAGAGTTATTAAATGGTAATAAATTTTTTGGAAGGTAGAAATAAATTGCAATTGATTACCCTAACATTGCCTTCATGAGGATGGTAATGCTAAAGGGTCGCATTTTCACCCTTTAACATTTGGTGAACATGTTAAGAACTAGCTCACTAAATATGACGGTTTTACAATTTTATTTTTAAACTATGAAACCAATCAAACTTGTGTGATTGTTTTTTTAGTTGAAGTTTGTAATGTATAATTTACAACCCAAATGATTATTATATTTATATGTCACATATTTGTTTCCAAGAATTGGTTAGCCAAGTGTTGTGAAGCCCATCAACATCATATTATTTGTCTTTGTTATTCCCAATATGTGGATTAACTCCATTTTCACTTTGTATGAAACCTTTAAATTGTCCATAACAACATGCCTCCATCTTTCAAAAAAGGAAAACACTCCTTGCCTTCATGTACATGTTTCCAACAAAATGTAGCTTTTCAAAATTTCAAATAGATTTTACACCATGGTTTTATATTTTAAAAATTTTACTTTTAAAATATGTTAATTCTCATTGAATTTGGCTATGATGAGTTTATACTTAAAGATGATATGGTGAATAAAATGATGATGTTGTATTTTGATATTAAGCTTGTGTTTTCCACATGTGTCAACTAAGGGCAAAACACCTTGTGTTGAAGGAAATAAGATTATAATTCAATCAAATGATCCTTAAGCTATCACCTTGCATCAAAAAGTGATTTTTTTTTTGGTACATGTGATTGTCATGCTTGAGGTGGATATATCATTAAACTAGGACCTTTTTTTTGTTGGATGTTTAACCAAATGTCTTTTCAACAAGGCTTCCAACTTGTCAATGTTTTCACGTCTTTTACAGATGTAATATTACTATTTTTTTTCATTGTTTCAAAAGGTAAAATCATGGGTTGATGTAAATGATTTTAAAACTACCTATCATATCAAAAATATTAACAAGTAAAGATTTCATTCGCTTCAGACTATTCTAGAGATCACATATAACTAATTTGGGCCTCAAAATAAAAATAAGTTATAAAACTCATGGATATGCAATTGATTCATAAACGCGCCTTTGTATAAATGTACACCAATAATTATATAAATATTTTAAAGTGACCCTTTATTTGAAAACATTTTACCATTTTTCATTCATTTACAAATTCCACTTTCATTTTGTAAAATGATAAGAATGACATGTGACCCAAATACATCTTTTATGGAAGAACATTTTACAACCAAAAAAAAATCATACTCATCAACATTCTCATAACATAATGTACTAATGAATATTTGAATATCATTTTATTTAAATTCCATGATTTCAAAGGTAAAGCGAATAATCAAATTACTTTGTTTAATAAATGGAAAGTAGTCATCAAGTAGGCCTTGATGGTTAGAAAGTAAAAATAGTATTTAGTTCAATGATTAATATGAACATGTTCTTTGATTTTGTTATAACTATATTCTAAAACTACATGTTTAAAGTAATTTAAAATAAATTTCAATATTTAAGTTGACATCACAACCTTACAAAATAGATGCAAATAAATGATATATATATATATATATATATTTTTTTTTAAAGGTAATGATATATTAAAATGTACTTGTGGACTTTCAACTTTTTTATATTATAGTCAAAATGTATCCAACTTTTAATGTAAAAGTATGAAAGAACACTATATTATTGATTAGTACAATTTCAAATGTACTTAGTATTAAAGTTATTTTAGAAAAATCATAATTTGAAAATTTTTAATATTTTGAATCTATTGTCTTGTATTTATGTTGAAATTGGCATATGTAGAAATTCAATTTTGAGTGAATCATTTTCTAAAAATTTTACTATCCTTGCAAGACAAATTGAATCTTGATGAAAATGATTATTCTTTATGGACGTTTTCTTGTATGTGTAAAACTTCATAAAAAATTTATCATTGAAGCTAATTTTTTTTGTCTTTTTTTATTATTGCAATGTTGTGCCAACATTAATTGCAAAATAAAAATGTATTCAAATTCATAACTAAATTTCTCATTTGTGCACCAATTTCATAACATAATGGTAGATTAGGATGTAAACCACAATTAATTACAAATTTTCATCACAAAATCTTTACCAAATATCCACCATGATCCATCAAATCTAGGTAGGTACTAAAAACTACCACTTTATGACAATTTTTTGCCTACACCATAACATGCATTCACCCCAAGGTGCAAAGTATTTTTATGACACTCATCGACAATTTAAAGGTGACAAGTAAGTTGAACAACTACACCATTTCCAACGAGAAAAACATTATAAAGAAAAGACGAAAGTTTGATGATTTAATGGGTTTGAAGTTTGAGGTGTGTTTATGTAACATTGATTATCTTATTTGTGATATTGTATCGAAATCTCCTTGGGATTTTGTGTTTGATATGGGATAAACTTGGTTGGAAATTAATGTGTGCAAAATTTATGTTCCCTTGCCTACAAAATTTGTTTGACTTTGACCATTTATTGAATCATCCAATTAATGATCCAATTTGGTTCTCACACAACTTCATGTTGGTAAGTCTAAAACTTATCTTCAACCCACTAAAGTACAAATCCTTATATCTTGGAACTAAAGCTTTAGCAAATCATAAATAATTTACATATGTATTAAAATATTTGTTTTTGAAGTTTGATCCAATGCATGGATGGAGGAGGGCATTCCTTGAGAAAACACAATTGAGTATGTAAGACCTTTGAAGATTGGCAATTACTTTTGGCAACTCTATTATGAGCAAAAATTCATTGTGCCACAATGATTTACCACACATTAATGTCTTCTTCTTCAAGCTTAGGAAGGTTGGGCATTTCAATGTGTAGATTTGGTCACTTGCATAAATGTTTTTATGTTAGTTTCATTCGTGAAGGTACACCCAACATAATTAATACCATATCTATGGGTGTTCCATCTTGTAAATAAAGCATATCATGTATGGGTTTTTTTTTTGAAATAATACCTTTGTTACCATGTCTTCAGACTATTTTATCACCCACTTGTATTGTTTGTTCCTGTAAAATATAAACATGTAAATTTTTTTCATGATTAATAGAAGTATCTTTCTGATAAATCCATTTCACATCAATGACTTGGCCTTTCCACTTGAAGGTGTTTTGAGACAAGTTTATCTTGTAATAACTACTTCAATACCAAATATAACTTGTAATAATTTACCCTCTAGGGCACATAAATATTCCTCTACTTCTTGAAGTGTTAAGTTTCCCACCAAAACATCTCCAATTTCTACCCAAGATCCTGATAATATGAGTCCACTCTTATTTAAATGACGAAGTATATTACTTTCCAAATGAACTATTTCCCTAGTAATTTTTTCAAGACCCCAACTTGTTGTGCGAGCTTCAATTTTATACTTTAAAATATGAATAGATGTGTAAATATCCTCATAGATTAGACATTCACTAATAAACATTGCATCTTTGAAATTACAACCTTCCCATGGCATATATGCTACTAAAATATTTTTTCCCAAAGCTAATTTTCCTTTTGAAGTAGCTGCACTGTTTATTATGAGTCGTCCTTTTTAAAAAAAAATCTTATTAACTTGGGATTATTGATGCACATAAGTACTATTATTGGAATGTTGATATATAATCCAATTCATATCTACTCTCTTATTGTTATTAATCGATAAATTGATTTTTCCATTATTAGTATAATGATTTTTTTTGCTTTGTTTTGTTATAGCTACGCTTCTAAAATCTAAAGTTGCTTGACTTTTTAAACTTGTTATTACAATACATTTTTTGGATTCTAAGAGTGGAATTGCTTGATGCTGCATATTAAAACCCATCAAAGCATTGTTTGCATCATTATGTTCAAGAAAAGGAATAAAGGAAGCCCCAACAAAGAGGTATTATAAACAAATAAATACTTCAAGGATGTATGTGTTCCCAAACAATAGATAGAAATTCATGTCAATAGTGAGTTAACTACCTATACTTTTTGAGTTCTTTGATCCATAGACAAAAACTTTGATGTAGCTATTTGGTGATATTCATCTTCCCTTGTTGATAAATGAATAATTCCTTCTTCTCTAGATATTTCAGATATTTTATAGAAGGGAGTTTCTAGGGATCCTTGAGTGTTCATTCTTGCATGAATACCTAGTGATACAATAAGTCCAACATTCATGTTTTCATATGTTTCAATGGGATAGATACAACCATAATGGCTAGGATGAATATTTCATACTTGAAAACTAGTTGTTTGTTGCATTAGTCCTTCGGGACCTAAAGAACTCAATCTTTGTTTATGAACTATTTTCGTCAATGGATTAGTCTAATCCAAAAATTATGACAATGGATGCTAACCAATTTTATTTATTTATTAAACTATTAATGGGGTTGAAGTTACTAAACTTTTAGGAATAGGTAATCATTCACATTTTTTTGCTTCGCATGGTTTGTCACACCATATTTTCCAAATGATTTAAAGCCAATCTAAATTGATCTTGTAATTAATCCATGATAGAACAAATACAACGATTTTTGAAGTGATCTATATCATCAAGCATTCTTATGCCAAACTTTGTTTTCATTAGCTAATCCATAGCAGCTAAAACATCTTGTGGTAATAGAAAAGATTCACTTTCAAATACATTTAGATCGAGTCTTTTATTTAGATTCAATCAACCAATTTTTCCTAATTCACATCTTTGTTGGGAAAAAAAATACAATTCTTTATGCATAGATTCGAAAAATGTGAAATCTCCACCTATGCAAAATCTCCACCTTTTTGAGTTGATCGAACCAATACATACAAATCTAACAAATACATACTAGATTGATATATGGCTTTTCTTTCTTTCGTTATGGGTTCTACCAATTGATACTCTTCACCAAATAATTCAAATTCAAATTCTTGATTTAGATCTTCAATTTTAGGAAAATCATTGAGTTCTCCAATCAAACCTTTTTGAATGAAGCGATGAAATCCTTCAAATTGTATTTTTCCAAATTCAAGTAGTACAAACATTTTCATAATTTCTTTTTTTAAAATTAGGGTTTATTCATCCTACTACATTAGACACAATTTATTTGTTTTTTTCTTTTTTCATTTCATCCAATCATATTAGTTAATTGTACGAAAGAAATTATTATTATTAAATAATAATTTTATTTATCAAAAATGATGTGTATCCCACCTTTTTTTTTCATTGCATCCCAATCTTGATCAAGTAAAGTTTGATTAAGAGATGATTAGGTTCTATAATAGATTATTTTGTCACTCATTATGACTAAGATGAAACTTTTATTAGTTCAATATACGACCGTATAAATAGGAATATAACTTGAGGTTATGGGGGAAGATGACATGGCCAAGTGAATTTAGGCAGAGGACTACAAATCTTCTATCCCCAATTTGAATTTGGGTGTCACCTAGAAAAGGAAGAAAGGTTCAAGCTACCTATTGCGTCATATCCAAATTAAAAATGTGATGTTCTACACTTTGATATAGCCTATCATGTTGTTCCTACTAAAATTTATAAATCAATCTTTGGGCAATTTGAATTTTGTTTATTTAGCAACTATGACATAAATGTACAATATCCCATTTGCTTGTAGACAAGGAAAGTCTACATGTGTCCAATTGCATGAACTATGGTGATTCATTACATCGTTTGATGGTTTGATATGATGTGCAATCATATTTTATTAATTGTTTCTTAAAATTTGTGCCAACTAGTGACATAGAATCTATACCTTATGTTGGCTGCCATGGCCACATCAAACTTTCCTTCATCAAAAGGACAAATCACCCTTAGAACAAACATCTTGCACCACACTATTCAAGATTTGTGAAAATATTGTTATGTGGGCACTAGGTAAAGCCCATGCACCTCATATTAAGGCACAAGTCATAATGATCAAGTCAATTAGGAATTAATCATGATAGTTCATCACTACTATAAAAGGTGATGGATTAACACTTTGTGAATGACAACCATAAGGTTATAATTGAACTTGTTTTTACATGATCACATTTTTTCTTATGTTGCAAGGATAATGATATACCAAGGGCATCTATCAATTATAGTTTCAATGTGTTGTCACTTTGAACAAACTTGATAAAGACATGAAATTGTAAATCCCACAAACCCACAATCACAAACTAAGATTATATGAAATTGTCAAGTATAAAACATGAGAATTAAAGATAAAAATGTAATCTTTATTATGATAACCTTTAGTGTACACAAGAAAGGTAAATGAATTTTCGGACATTCAAAAATTATAGTCTTCCATAAAAGATTCACAAAACTTAAATATTTTAAGATATATTATTTAAACATGCATGTATACATACACACCTACTCCAAAAAACCACACACCCATGAGGATGGCTTATGCATGGGCATAAAGTCTGAGCTTGGAGCTTGTAGTTTAAAGCTTAATGTGATTTTAATCCACCTACATGGATGAATATGTCCATAGATAAACAATCTAATATGGATCAATGTCATTTTTGCATGGATGAAATTTATTTTTGAGTTAGATTAAATAAATAAATCATTGGATGAAATTCATCCTAATTGGAAGATAAATAAATTAAAATTTATTTATATCCATCTTCATTTGTTGTCTAAGTATTAATATTCCAAACTTGAATGTCATTTAATAATGATGGATAATGTGACTATAAGGGAAAATATGATGATGGGACCAAAATAATTTTTTAAAAATTGTTTAAAAATTCATTTTCATTAACAATGTTAAACAATGAAAAAAATGTTGTAATGGGATGAGTGTTAACCCCCCATTGTTGTCAACAACATTATATATGTATTTCATGAAAATTAGGGCACCTTGAAAATAAATAATTATTAAAAACAATCCCATTGTCATCATCTATGATGATAGGTTGTTTGAAGGAAGCTAAATTCTGGACTTGTGTCAAATTGAATACTAGTCAAATTGAGCTCACATATCAACTTTGAAAGGAATATATTGAAGATAAAAATTTGAAGCGAGAGAGAGAGAGAGTAATGTCTGGAATGGCTTTAGCAGAGCCTGAAAACATGCCCATGGTTATCTCATATCAATCTGGGTTGTTCCTAAAAGTGACTAGAACATCTGG
>Ga0116228_10004855_pt1 | contig 11968 bp, 9 predicted proteins | sample S1TSphfallax_2_FD_89694 | JGI IMG/M metagenome (GOLD analysis project Ga0116228, IMG submission 89694) | Host-associated microbial communities from peat moss isolated from Minnesota, USA - S1T2_Fc - Sphagnum fallax MG | ecosystem: Host-associated > Plants > Peat moss > Unclassified | place: USA...
CTTATAGAGCTATTTATAACGGATTTTATTGACATTCACGGAAAACACGATGTTAATTCTCATGATACTACTACCTATGGTGTTTTTAGAATTAAGCGTATAGATTGTACGCTTACTATTTTTAATCATGGTCTTTACGCTTTGACTTGTATACCATTTGAATACGATCTAGCGTTTTTTGGAACCCTGAAATTAATTCCAAACACTGGTTGGAAGTGGCAAATCAAGGATGAGGTATGATTTTTAGCCTGTAGTTATCTAGAGGTTATTTGTATAAACCCTTTACGACTTCAAGGGTCAAGTAACTACCAAAACAATATCCTAAGGCGATCGCGAAGCGCTGCTGCAAGCAGTTCGCCATTATCAGCTGATAGGCCAGCAATTGGCGGAGTTGGGGAATGATGGTGGTTGGAGAGCGATCGCCTCTAATGTTCTCTACCTGTTGGAAATTCTGGATTGGAAGAAGTACCAGAGCGATCGCCCCGCTTTTCACTACTAAAACTGCAAAGCGATCACTGATTGAATTTCCTGATGTGAATTGCAAGAGGAGCGATCGCGACTACTATCAGCTGATAGGCCAGCAATTGGCGGAATACGGGAATAATGGTGGTTGGAGAGCGATCGCTAAATATCTGGTTTAGTAAAATATTATTGATGGAGTATCAAAGACTATGTTGATTAAGTACTAGATTTTTGGCTTGACTCATTGTAATTTTAGTGCTAAATTACTACTACTTAGTATTTAAGAGTTATACAAATTCTTAAATTATCGCACTGAGATGTAATTTTATAAACTGGCTTCAGTACACTTGAACCTTGAAAACTAAATATGGTAAGTGTTTCAGACAGTATGGATTTTAGTGCTTCGATTCCCCGAAAGGGGATTGAAACAATCCTGCCAAATCATCAGAGTTCGTAATTCTAGTCTAGTTATGAAATCTTTTCCCCTCACGGGGATGAAAACAGATTGTCAGAGTTTGCTGTGTGATCGTTGTAAGTGCGATCGCCAGACTAAAAGAGGCGATTCAGGAAAATTACTCTATTGGTTGCGACTGAAATATTTACTGTTACCTGTAAGAGAATCGTATTTCATGAACTCGTATTGAGATATCGAGTAGCAGAAAGGGCGATCACTTGCATGATATGGCTATAACACCTTATAATCAGCTAATTACAATAAATATATAAACCAGTAATAGGAGTGCCAAAATTAATTATGAACTTGTTTACGCAAATAACTATACCGATGTTTCAAAACCTATTTCAATATGTAAATATTTTTATATTTATCTTTCTAGGTGGAATGGGAATAAAAGCTGGTTTTTCTGTTAATTTTATGAAAGCCGCTTTAATTCTGGTTTTCCTTATTTTCTTTAGCAGTGTGTTTTCTAAAATCTCACTGGGAATTATACCAGGAATAACTAACTACATTTGGGTACTAGCTATAACATTTGGTATTGGTAGATGTCTTAAGTGGGGATGGTCAAATTTGTTGGGAGATAGGTTTTAAGTTAATACCCATGAATGAAATTGTGTTATTGTTCTGACGTTTTCGCCACAACACAAACTTTTGAGTGTCTTTCTATCAAGGTTTCCCGCATGATGGATTTTTAGTTGGCGAAAACTTCGTGACAATAACCTATGTACAGTGTGGCCTTCGGACAAAGCGGCACTTTCTGCACAGCTGGTACCCAAACCCCAAAAGCTATCAATTGATATTCACCCCAAAGGCTTGCTAGCACTACCTCCTACTATATTTTATCTGCATCGAACTCACGTTAAATTATATACCTGTTAAAGTCATTTTAATTTCTGGTTTCTATAATTTGATCTATGTGTTATATTAATCACTGAAGATTTTAGCTGATGTAGTATTGGCAAAATAAGCCTTTATTATAAATAACTAAGCGCTAATACATTCAATTGTAAACATATGAGGTACAGAAATTAGTAGAAAAGCCTTATGCTCGCAAATGGTTACACACTAATTAAAATGAATATTATAAGTATATTCATCAATGTGTATAGTTATATAGAATATAAGCTAGTAATTTTTTTTACAAAATTAATTGTATGATGATAAAAAATGTTACGGAGAATTTAGATACTAATTCCTTAACAGCTATTGACTACTTGTTAGAAGATTTTTCTGAGCAAATGAAAGCAGGTGATTCAAGTAAAATTTCTGATTTGATAAATGTTTTTTTAAAAGTAATATTTAATCATATTTATGAATCTAGTCATAAATTAAGTATTAATAATTATAAAGAAGCTGTCTTTGATAAAAACTTGAATTCTAATAGTAAACGTTTTATAGCAGCATGTTTTCTTAGGTTATTAAGCCAAAATTATAAATGTATTGATAATGATATAAATTTACGTATTAGTGTTGTGAATCTTTTTGATGAGGTATTATCCAGGGATATTTATCAAGATTTTGGTATAAATTTAAAACAACAAACTTATGAAAAGATCATTAAATTGAAAGATTTAGTTTCTTCTGAAGAAACAGAAATTTTACGGTTAATTGGATCTATGAACAATCTTGAATCATTAGAGAAATTTCGTAATGATTTTTTTAGAAAAATTAAGTCGCAGCTAGTTCAACTTATACTCTATAATTTTGTTCCTAGAAAACTAGTTGACACAGATTTAAATCAATTGTTAATTCTTGTAGAAAAATATAAGAAGAGTGAAGGAATAAGAAAAATAGAAGCTTTTGAATTGGCTAGAGATAGTATAGAAAAATATATTCTTGAAGTAGGAGAGAATAAAACTAAATATGGGCAGGAATACTTTACAAAATTGTCCAAAAGATTAATAAGTTTATTACAAGAAAATTTCAATAAAAGTCCTCTGAGTAAGCCAGCATTTCTTTATATTGAAAAGAGTGAAAAGAAATATCCTTTCAACATAAAATCCGCAAAATTCAATTTAAGTTTTCGTATTTTAAATACTGGAACAGGGCAAGCATTTGACACTAATTTAAAATTTATTGATCTGAGTGATAATATTGAGTTACAAAAAACTCAATATTACTTAGGCAATATAAGCTTGAAAAATACAATTGTAGAAGTTCTTTGTGAAGTAAAGTGTCCAGAATCTATTGCTCTTTTTAAAGTAGAGTTAAGTTGGAATAATTTCGATAAAACAGAAAATAAGCAAGAATTTAATTTAGAATTGGAAGGACAAAACTCCGATATTGATTGGCAAAGCTTAGTTACAGAAGATCCCTACAGTTTAGAGCCAGTGACAACCGAAGATGAATTAGTAGGACGCACTGATATTCTTAATCAATTAATAGCAACAGCTAAAGCTAAAAGTGTTAGTTCATCGTATATATGGGGACAAAAACGTGTAGGTAAAACTTCAATTGCGAAAACTTTGAAAACACGTTTATCTAAATTAAATTCTTGTAACTATCTTGTAATTTACCTTGAAGGTGGTGATTACTGTCACAGTGAAGCATATGGGACTATTGAAAATTTAGGGAGGAAATTATGCCTTAAAATATTGCAGAGTGATAAGCGTTTTTCAAGTCTAAAGATTCCTGACTTTAAAGGTGCGCTATCTCCACTAAATGATTTTTTAGAGTCTGTAATAACAATAGCTCCTGATTATCGAATACTTTTTATTTTAGACGAATTTGATGAATTACCTATAGAACTTTATAAACGGTCGTCAGTTGGCGATACGTTTTTTCTAACATTAAGAGCTATTAGTAGTAAGCAAAATTTTGGTTTTCTCTTAGTTGGAGGTGAGAAGATGGAACTTATTTTATCTTCTCAGGGTGTTGCTTTAAATAAATTTCAGCCAAATAGAATAGATTACTTTGAAACTTATTCATCAGATTTCCAGGAGCTTGTACGCAAACCAGTAGCTCAATGGAAGATAGAATTTTCGGATCACGCACTATATGATCTATACCGAAAAACTGGCGGGAATCCTTATTTTACTAAACAGATTTGCAAGGAATTATTTAAATTAATTGTATCTCGAAGAGATAGTCATGTAACACCAAAAGAAATAGAAGAAGCTACTAAAATAATTTTAAATAATGTTCGTAGTAATAGCTTTATACATTTTTGGGAAGATGGCATTTTTGAGATTGGACAACGCGCAGAAGAAATTTCAATAAATCGCAAAAAGACATTGCTAATATTAGCGGAAACATATAGAAAGTCTCTTGAGCCAAAAATAGAAAATATTATAGAGCAAGCTATAATATATAGGTTATCAGAAGATATATTAATAAGAGAAATACGAGAATTTGAACGACGTCAAATCCTTATTAAAGAGAATGAAATTTATACATGTAAAGTACCATTATTCATGGAATGGCTTAAAGAGAAAGGTATTAATGAAATAATTACGGACTTTGCTGATACTGATGCAGTTTTAGCTTCTAAAAAGAAGGAAGAACAGGCTTATATTCGTTCTGAGGAAATTGTTAAATTAATAGAAAATTGGGATAATTATAAAGGGAAAAAAATTACAGAAGATAAAGTACGCGCATGGCTTAATCAGTTTGGTGAGAATAGTATTCAAAGATTAATGTTTAATATATTGCAAAAATTAAAATTTTATTCAGAGGACTGCATTAGAGAAAAAATGAAAATATCTCATGGAATAGTAAATCGTGGATTAATTAGATTCTATGAAGGGCGTCAACGAAGTAGGCGAGATATAATTGTAAGTTACTTAGATTTTCCAGGTAAAAGTGGTTCTAGATATGCAAAATTATATGCTGATGAAAATGAAATTTATTATGCTAATGTTATTGAACGTAGTAAGCTAGATAAAGTTTTTAAAAATAAGCAAGGAATACAGGCAATTGTTTTCATCGATGATTTTATTGGTACAGGTAATTCTGCCTGTGAATATTTCAGTAGTTTAGCAGATGAATGTGGAGATGTATTACGAAATGATGAGCTACGAATATTTTTCATTGCCATATCAGGTTTTCAAGATGCCCAAGAGTTAGTAAACAATAAATTATGTGAACTTGAACTTGATAATGTGCAGGTACATATTTGTGATCCACTAGATGAATCAGCAAAAGTTTTCAGCGATAAATCCAATACCTTTTCTGATCCGCTTAAAAGAGAGTACGTAAGAACTCTAGCCTGTGAGTATGGTGCTAAATTGGAGAGAAAAAATCCCTTGGGTTATGGCGATTGTCAAACTGCGATCGTCTTTTCAGATACTTGTCCTAATAATAGTCTTCCTATTCTTTGGTCAGATTCTAATCATTGGATTCCTCTTTTCAAACGTCAGTGAATTAGGATAGTGTAATTTGGTAATATTTTCTATTAAGTTATAAGCTTTTAGTAATTAGTGCAGGATTGTAGAAGTTCTGCCTCATTCAAAATAGGCTTTATACAATGCAGCCCAAGCTATTAGATTTTTCTGGGTTTTACTGGTGAGGTATAACTCCAGCCGTACTACACTAAATTACAATTACTTTAACTCTTGTTACACCTATAATTTGCCCGTATTGACTAACTACACAATCCATATAGTGAGTTCCTTGATAGGCTGAATGTTCTTTTGCAATCAATCCTTTTCCAGCTTGATGTCCTAAATCATTTTTCATTTCTGCCTCTGATCCTTCATTTCTCACTGTCCATTCAACAGTTGCATGAGTGGGAAGTTCAGCAGAGTTTATCAATTTAAAAGTAATAGAGCAATTTTTTGGAATTGGACCTATAAAATTTAATTTAGACCATTTATTAGTTTTTCCCGGTAAATATTTTTTTCGTTCTGCAGTAACATAAATTCTAGGTGTAAATACTTTGGCAAGTAATGAATCCTTCCTTGATTCTGAGAATCGCGCAATTTGTTCCCTCGTTTCTGGTAAAGGAAAGAAATGTTTGTATATCTTGCTCCATAAATCAGCTGCTTCAAATTCTGTCTTTGCGGAAAGGGCTTTTTGAGCAATACTATAGAATTCTTCTATATGGGATTGCAAAGCAAGCATACCATTTTTCCCAAGACGATCTGAGATTATTTCGTTTTGGTCTACTGGATTACGTATAGTTGGGTTCTGTTTAATTCGATCTAATATTAATTCAAGAATTGTAGCTAAAGCTTCATCATCACTTGAGCATTGTTCTTCACTCAGCATTGGGTATAGTTCTGCAACTAAAATAGTTAATAAAATTGCTGAGGGTTTTCCATTTCCTTCTTCCAAGTTAAGAATCGCCCATGCTTTTAAATAACGAATGAGGCGACGTACTTGAGGACGAATTTCCTCAGGAACTTGAGTCTTAAACCAGACATAAATTGCTTTCGGATCACTATCTTCCCACTTATTATCTTCAGTTGCTAATGCCCTTGTATCATGTAGATTATCCAAGTGATAAGTTGGTACATCAATATGAAAATTGCCTTCATAATGAATACGATTACATCGCATTTTAGGAGAAGCTATTTGTTTTATATCATCTTGAGTTTTAGCATAAATCTCCATACATTGTTGCACCATATTTTTAAATTCTAAGGGAGAGAAATTACCTTTATCAGGAGTGCCTTCCCACTGAAAATATATTCCCAAATCAATATCAAACTCGTCATTTATCGAAAGAGGGCGTAACTGAGTAGCAAATTTATAAGAGCCTTGCAGCCATGAATAAATTGAGTAGTTACTTTTTATTCTTAATTCAGTTTTTAAATAGTCCGCTAGATCATTCCATCGTTGTTGTTGTGCTTCTTGTTGTTCATTGGTAGGAATAATACGTCTATGAAGTGTCTGCTTATCAGGTGAATTACTGTAAAATAGTGAAGTGGCAAGTCCCATAATTTTATTAATAAGCCTGTCTTTGATGAGAACCGTAATAGAAATAAGGGGTAGGTGGTGTATGCTGCAGTATTCCTCGGAGTACTGGACTTGAAATCGCCTCACGTAAAGCAGAACTTGCTAAACCCTTAATGGTAGACTGAGCTGTAGAAGTTGCAATATCAAGTCCTAAATCGCGTTCTTGCGCTTTTGATTGGATAGAGTCAATTCGGAAATAGCGATCACCTAATTTGTGAATTAGCATATACTCCGTCAGTTTTTGTTGAGAGGAGAGAATGACAGACATAAGTCGTGTATCGTAAAACCAATCCAAGATTCCTAAATTTCGACCAGTACTATGTGAGAAAGAAAATTGTGAGGTAGTGGTTCCAATACTCAAGATATAAACACTCTCTGTAGGAACTTTAAAAAAGTATTCCGCTTCGTGAAGCGCGACCATGTCAGGCATATTAGCACAAAGTCCACCATCTGTAAAGAGTTCATTTCCAACTTGCGCTAAAGGGAAAAATGTAGGGGCTGCCGATGTAGCCAAAGCAACATCATGGACTCTGACGCGATAATCTCGCTCAAATCGTTCATTATGCGGTGTTTTGAACACTTGAGGTCTTCCTTTTGTTAAATTAATAGTTGGAATAACAACAGGATGTTTGAGATCTCCAATAAGTGCTGAAGGGTCAATAAAATCACATAAGGCGTTAAGTAACCCATCGTGCTTGTATTTAGGATTTACGAGAGCACGTCCAAGATCAATTATCTTACCCAATGTTGAATGTGGTATAGATCTGTCGGAAAATATATTCTGTCCATGTTTCTCAAATGCACTCAAGATTGTTATAGCAGGAATTTCTAAAGCCAAACTTAGTGCCACTATACCACCTATTGAAGTTCCCGCTAAAAGGTCGAAGCACTGTGCAATTGGCTTTCCAACTTTTTCTTCCAATTCACATAAGACAACAACTTGGTAGAGACCTAGAAATCCTCCTCCACTTAAAGAAAGGATTTGAAAGTGATTTGTATGATTCATTAAATAAAACCTAATAAATAATGCATTGCCATCTAAAATTACGGTTACTCCATAAAAAACAGTAGAGTAGCCAATAAAATAATACATTAGTATATTGAGTCTAAATGCATCTCTCTAAAAATTTCACTAGACTGTATTAGCAAAATTTGTAATTTATTGACAAAATAATAAGATATGTAAAGATATTTTGTCCTTTTGTCTGAATGTTTAAATACAATTCACTCATTGGCCAATAGTCATGTTCCCAAAGTTGCTGCACAGTAGTTGCTGTTGGAGTGATTAACTGGTGATTACTTAAATATAAATATTGTTTTATACTGGAATAACTCCTGATACGTATGGGGAGCATTGTGATAAATGTTAGGTTGATAAGTTTCCAGTTTGTTATTTGATAATACTTATTCTAAATCTGAAGTAGTTCTACACGGAATTTTCTCAGCAATTCTATATAATACTAGGTAAACTATTTTCTTCAGATCCCCATACGAAAATTTCCTTATATCAATCATCAGGTATAGGGTCAGTTATAAGTTGATTAGAAATGTAAGTTTCCGCATCGACTAATTCTCGGCTAACACTTATACATATAAGTGAGCTAGAGAACTGTAAAGTATTACTTCTTACATTTCCAGCATCATACCTGAGAGGTAGAAAAGAACCTTGCTTTAACAGTTGATGGAAACTGGTTGGGCTTTTCTATAATTAGACTGCTCAGAATAATGCTGTATTGAACCCTTGTTCGGATAAGTTAATGGCTGAAACAGTTGAAATTATTTCAGTCTCTCCCCTTGCATTGACTGTTACCACTTCCCTTAGAGAACACCCCGCCGCCGTTTATCTTGCCTCACTTTCCCCTGGTTCTCGTCCAGCTATGCGTCATGCTTTGGATGCGATCGCTAAGATCCTAACCACCGATCAATGCGATGCGCTAACTTTGAACTGGGCTGAACTGAGATATAAACATACAGCAGAAATTCGTTCTATCCTAATGGAAAGGTACGCGCCAGCTACAGCTAATAAAATGCTCAGTGCTTTGAGGAGAGTTTTAAAAGAATCACTACGCTTAGAACTTATAGAAGCCAAAGATTTTGCCCGTGCTGTGGATGTTACTAATATTAAAGTGGTCAAGGAATTAAAGGGACGTTATTTGAGTAGGGATGAGATTAACGCTTTGATGCAGGTTTGTTTTAGCGATCGCACTCCCATTGGTTTCCGAGATGCAGCGCTAATTGCCATTCTCCAAGGTACAGGTTTACGCCGGGGAGAAGTTGTAAATTTAATGTTGAGCGATTTTGATTCTACCAGTCTAAAAGTCCGAGGTGGTAAGGGTGGTCAAGATAGAACTGTTTATTTACCAGATGGGGCGCTGCCGATCATGAAAGATTGGTTGGAAATTAGAGGACCATCTGCTGGCGCACTACTCTGTGGCATTACTAAATCTGGTGCTGTAAACTTGAGACAATTATCTCCCCAGTCCGTGTTATTTATTTTAGAGAAACGGGGTAAAGAAGCTGGAGTCGAAAATTTTTCTGCCCATGATTTTAGGAGAAGTTTTATCTCAGATCTTCTTGACTCTGGAGTGGACATTGTAACTGTACAAAAATTGGCTGGTCATACTAACCCTGAACTAACTTCCAGATATGATCGTCGAGGAGAAGCTGTTAAACATCGGGCTGTACAAAATATTAGTGTTCCTCAACGTCACTAAGTTTACGCCTTGACTATATAATACAATCTACCTTTCTGCTGAAACTGCCACCCTACTCCACCTGGGTCATGATTCCAAGGATTTAATTCTACTGGTTGTTGTTGACATGGGTATAAATATCCTGAACATCAAGAACTAAGTGTTTTACTAAAATTTCCAACTTGGACGACAGCAATCCTTGATTACTCCCTGTTTGCTGCTGTTCCAGGTGTGCCAGCCTTTCGTCTAACGGCTGTATAACATTTGCTAATTCTTCTCTAACACAGACTATCACTTCTTGGTTTATTGCATCTTTTAATACCTGCTTTAATAACTCCATTTCGTTTGTCTTGCTTGATGGTATACTTTCAGACAGCGCATTTAGTCCAGATGCTAGAATGGCAACTAGAGTTTTAGAGCGGTCACAGCCACTAGCCGTATTAGCGGGAAAGTTCTCTTGTCCAAAGGAGTCGATTTCAGTAATTAGGTCATCTGGGCATCTAAAAGTAATAGGTGTCGTCATACACTCACCTAAAAATGTTTAACACAAGTCTAACAAATAGGGGTAAATATAGCCAAGCTGTCATCAAGGGCAAGACGTTATAAATTATACTAAAATATAATCGCGTTTTATACTTATAGTATAACTAAACCCCTTATTCTTCCGTAAAAATCTTCTGTTATGGTTATGTAATAGGAAGTAAACAGGATTTTAATGGGTACGATGAAGATAACAAACAAAAGACTTATGGAGTAAGCTTTTCAGCCTATCTTGCCCCTGGTGACAGCCTCGCTATATTTACCCCAAATAGGAGAATTTATAGTGGAATAAGGCTAATTAGTGCTAATTACTACCGTATTTTTTTAGTCAAGTTAGCTAAACGAGTAATGCTAGAGCGAATATTACCTGCTTCCTTACGACTCTTAAGGCGTTTTTTGGCTTCTTTTAGCACTTGTTCCATAACTGTATCTTTATCTTTACAAGTGATATAAAAAGCTTCTAAAAGCGTTTCAATTGTTATTCTTTCAGAGTTACATAGTTGATCAAGTTGTTCCTTGATTGAAGTTTCTAAACGTATAGGTAATCTAGAGGCAATTTCCGGAAAATTCCCTAATTCCTCTTCTAATTTCTTGAGTTCAGAAACAATATTACCAGTACTTGTTGTCACTTCAATATCAGTAGTCAAAGAAATTTCTTGTTGTGGAGATAACACATCCTCCCTCGGAGGAACTGTCGGTTGAGTAGCCCTATTTCTAATTTCATTTAAAATACTCATAGCTTGACCTACTATCAAAATTTATTGTGATGTCTATACAGGAATTAATTTGGCATACTCTTCTGCTAAAGCTGGCTTAAGTTTTTGAGCTAAGACATGAATTGCATATTCCAGATTGGGTTGTCCTAAGTCTGTTGGTGAGACTCTTTGATTGATGGCATTTTTAAATACATCCGATTCCAAAATATGTGGCAACATCAATTTATCTCCTACTAATTGCCGCATAGTGTCAATACTTGTTTTAGTAGCATTTGTGGGATTTAAACCAACCCAGCGAGCGCGAAAAGGTATCGTACCAATTAATTCACCATAAGGTAAAGCGGATTGAAATTCTTTGATCAATTCCAAAGTTCTTAATAATGATTGAACTCCCTTGACGTTCGACTCTGCTGGAATTACCCATTTATCTCCAGCACCCAAAGAAGTTTGAGCTAAATGCGATCGCTCCGGTGGCGGATCTACAATTGCTACACCAAAATTACTGATAATTGTTTGAAGACGATTTCTTAGAATAAACAAGCTTAAGCCACTAGAAGCTAATTTATAATTGGCACTCTCCAATCCATCATCGGAGGGAATTAAAAACAGGTTGCTATTGCTGACAGTTCTATTATGCGTATGATTTGTATTTTCTAGTTTTACATCAGGTACAGGCGCAATAGCATCGATAATTCTTGTTTTATCTTCAGTTTGTGTCAACACCTCTAATAATGTTGGTGTATTAGGCTGTACTTGTACCCCTAAAAAACTAGTCAGGCTAGATTGAGGATCGCTATCTACAAACAGAACGGGAATTCCTAAGCGTCCCAAATATCTTCCCAGCATCAAAGCTACTGTAGACTTTCCTTGACCCCCAGCCAAGCCTAAAGAAACTACTGTTGGCGGATTTGGCATAAAATAATTGCATAACATTACTAGAGTATATTACTACAAATATAGTAATCTATTTTTATTTAATTATACATTACTACAAATACAGTATTCTACTTTTATTTAATTATACTTTAGTTCAATTCTACTTTTGCACAAAAGTGATCGATAAACTAGAAATAGCTTAGGCGTACTACATCATCTAAGAGTCCATTCTCAATAAGGTAGAAGGCATAGCAATAAGGGTGGCTGGCACACCAATTCCACACCAATCGCCACACCAACAAATCCTTATATAGCAGTCATCCCAC
>Ga0116228_10004856_pt1 | contig 11966 bp, 8 predicted proteins | sample S1TSphfallax_2_FD_89694 | JGI IMG/M metagenome (GOLD analysis project Ga0116228, IMG submission 89694) | Host-associated microbial communities from peat moss isolated from Minnesota, USA - S1T2_Fc - Sphagnum fallax MG | ecosystem: Host-associated > Plants > Peat moss > Unclassified | place: USA...
ATATCTGAACAAATTTATTTATCCAAACCAGATATTAGAAAATTAATTTTTTTTCATTTAATTATCCAGGTCAAATACCATACTTCCAAGTTTTTTTTTTTTGATGTCAATCTACCGGATATGTATTGTTATTTAATAGTCAGATATCAACATCTTGGATTTCACATATATTTTGTAAGAAAAACGCCTTTAAGACTATTTTTTTAAAAATATATATAAAAGAAAAAATTTGTGAACAATAAGACATAAAAAAAAATTATTTACATGTCCACGATATATTTTGTCTCCATCAAAAGATCCTTCAAACTACTGCAATCCTACATGAGCCTCTATGAGTTCCACCAAATTGGTGGAAGAGAAACCTACGTCCCTAAGGTCATCTAGCTAGTTTTTATTCACAAAGATGAATCTCTCTAGGTTATCTCTTTGCAAATGACATCTCCTAAGGTTTTGTAAGGATATCAACAAGAGAAAATATCCTCTTTGTCTCTATCTAAGATCCAACAATGCACAAGATTTGGTGGGTTAGAAAGGCAATTGTAAGAAACACAGACTCATGCTTAGCCCACCAATCCAAAAGGCACTTGATTTAGGAGATTTCCTAAATAAATCCACCTCTTGTTTCATCAACTCTTTGGAGAGCTCACTTGTTTCCAAAATCATCTCAAAAATCTGGAAGTTAGAGTCTTTGTCACTTGGTCTTCTCACCACAAATTCAAAAGTAATCAAGGATGCAAAAAGTAATGGGTCTTCAAAATCGTAAGGAAGAAGACTTTCTTGTCATAATCCCAACATCAACAACTCTTAGTTCCTTACCAACATAAATAAAAACTATTTTAAGATTCTTGTATCTCATATTTAACATCAATGCAAGCATATTATGAGTTTTTCTTTCATCAAACTTCTTTATAAAAAAATTTAAAAAAAACTTCCAAAACATTACAAACTTCTCTTTTAATGTTGGAAGCTTACAAATCCAACTCAACAACTACTACATCTTCTTCCATTAAGTTATTTAGAAAAAGGTTTGTTTATGGCTTTTATTTTAACTAATGGCTATGTTTATAAACAATGCATCAATCAAAAGCCAATGACCCTTATTTTAGTTCATAATGTAAGTACTAACCATTAATAAAAGGACATCAACCAAAACTTTTTAAATATGTTAAGTAAGGGGAGGAGGGACTTGACCAAATATTCTAATTGTGTTTTGCTTATTATAACACAAGGTTATAACTTTGTGAAACTACAAAATTGTCTACAACAAAATGACTTTGCTAACAAACTTGAAATTTCAGCAAATGAAACATTTAGATCTAAAAATCATTTAAAAACAAAACACACAAAAAATCATATTTTTTAAAATGAAAAGTTTATTTTGTTTTTATTAGAGTATTCAATTTTCTCGGTCAAATTTCAAAACTTATGCAAGCTTTATTCCATTCTTACCTTCCTTTCCCAAACCTTTTGGACCATGTTATGCACTTTTACAAATATGCCTAGGTAGATTTAATGGTAACATGTTGTAGGCTTCTACAAAAAAAATCATTAGTAGTTACACATTTGCATGCTTTAAAAATGAATGTCAAAAGCAAGTTCCCTTGTAACTTTCTTCAAGTCCTAATGCTTCACAATTCACAACTAATTTCAAAACATCATTCATATTGTTGATATTAGATCTTTCATCTTTAACATAAGTCGATTTTTTTAAAAAACCATATGGATAAAATAATTCAATCAAATTTTTAACCAAAGCATGCTTAGTTATTTCATTAGTTTCAAAGAATCCAATAATGACATGTTTGGATTGCCAATCAGCTCTTAAAAATTTAACAACCAAAGCCAAAATGGCATGTACCCTTTTGAACATCTAGAGATAAAAGCTTGTTGTTACAATTATACAATCATCTAGTAAAGGTGAAACATTTTGTTTAGTAAAGGTAAACATTTGTTTAGTTTTCTTTACTAAACTCAACATAACATTGTTTGAAAAGTTTTTTCAAGATGCAAACTGCACTCAAGGACATAAATGCATAAAAAACATGTTCATCCAAACATTTTCAACAAATTATATTGGTAAATTACCTTTGGTAACCAACAAACCAAAATCCTCTAGAAAACATTGTTATTCAACATCAACATCACATTGTTTATAAGGGGTTTTAGCAACAAAGAAATCAAACTAATGACCCAAATATGTTTGGACATTTCGTTGGCTAGTTTCTCCACATTTCCTCTCAAAATTATTGACCTCTTCCTTCATTTTTTTGTATAAAACAACATGATTTGCATCCACATGATTTTTCAAGGAAATTACTTCATTTGTCTTGTAATAAAATAGAAACATTTGCTTGATTTTGTTGTTTTATTACATGTTTCAATAGGTTCAAGATAATAAAGAAAACATCTCATTAGTTGATGGAATTTGTTATTTATATTTTCATTATCATTCACACAAAAAAAAACCAAGAAAATGAAATTCAATTGTGGCCTCTCCATTTTTTCCTTTGATTCATTAACTTTTCCAATTGTAATTTTTTAATTTCTATTTCATCTTCTATAACAACATTTTCTTGGGTTTGTAAGTTGGGATTTTATTTGTTCATTAGGTTTGTTTCAATTTTTATTTCATATGGTACATTTTCCATTCCATGTTAACATTATCCTATAGATATAAGGGAAAAAACCAAAGCAAAAGTAATGTTTACAAAATGTTTCAAAAAAAAGTCATAAAGTTTAATGTGTGTGCATGCAAACATTTACAAAAAAAAAATTCAAAAAACATGAGCATTAACTTTTCATTCCTCACATAGTAAAAAATGATTATCATAAGCCAAAAGTAAAAAATATAAATGATCCTCTACAATATGAAATGTGAAAAGTTCAAAAAGTTCCTATAGTCATACAATTAACAAAAAAAGAAAAAGAAATCTAAAAACATAAAGATAGTTGTAAAAAGAATAATAAAAACAAGAAAAAAAACACAAGAAATTCCAAATTAAAAAAAGAAAAAAAGATACAAAAATAACAAAATTGAAACAAAAACAAAAACAAAATAAAAACAAGGATACATGATTTCTTTTAATAAAATTTTAACCTTTTTTTTAAAAATACATAAAAACGTTAAAAAATGAAAAAAAATATAAATAGAAATTTTTAAAAAGAAAACATAAACAAAAAAATTAATATAACAATAATAAAGGCTACAATGGGAAAAAATGAAACAAAAAAGGAAATACAATAAAATCATTTTAAAAAGAAAACAGAAAAAATAGATTAAAGAAACAAAAATCAATCAAAGGATTAAAAAAAACTTATAATAATGAAAAGAAACACACTTGAAAAAAATGAAGTTTGTCTTATTTTTTCTTTCTTCAAACCTACATCTAAAAAAACAAAAATACAAAAGTGAAAAAAAAAAACACTTCATTTTTATTATGTACTAATCATTAAAAAAACAAAAAAGGGGGAAATTTTTTATTAAACAAAAAATTAATTAATTAAAAGGGAAAAAAACATAAACCAAAAAACACTATGAGAAATCATGTCCATTGAAGCCACACTACCCTACAATTAAAATTCAAAAAACAACTCACATACAACTATTGTGCAATTATCCCTTTGGAAATACAATGTATTAATAAATAAATTGTCATGTTAAAAAATTAATTAGTTGTATTATAGTTGCAAATGAGTTGAAAATGGGTCTTCTATATGATAATTTATATACATCATACATACATATGTAGTCAACCATGTTTGACTTTTTCAAAAGTTACATTAAAGTTGCATGTTACAATTACTTTAAAACTATTGTAAATGTGACACTAAAGTAACAACTATGTTGCAACTAACATATAATGTACATACATGTGATCATGCCATGTGTCCACATTTCTACCACCCATTATGGGATACATTTGTAACTAATTTTTTATTATGATTCCCATTGATACAATTAATACAACCACTAATATGCCACTATTAATTAAAGTATTACTATTCAACTATGTCATGATTATAATACAACTATTTACAATTAACTTAATAAGAATACATGTTCATTAATTATTCATATTTTCATCATATGTGTTTCATTTTGAATGGTTTAAAATGTTATGGGAATGCTACCTCAAGCTCTAGAAATCATCTTTGAAGTGCAAAGGAAAAGGAATAATGAAAAAATAACAAGAAGATAAATAAGCTTTCTAATTTATAAAACATGTTTTTTCCCAATTTTTTCTTTTTTTTACCCCTATAACTTTCAAACTTCATAACGTTCTTATTTCTTATTCATTTCAAACAATTTTAAATGTTATAAAAATGCCACATGAAGTTCTACAAAAAAAATGTGCATTGTAATAACAAAGTAACATATAAGGATTTTTTTGGGTGTTTGGGAACTGGCCTTTATAATGTTGGGTGGTTTTTTTTTTAGTTTTTAACCCCTTCTACTTTAATTCAGGGGTTCATAACTTTCTTAATTCTATTCCAATTTCAATAATTTTTAGTGTGCTAAATGCACCAATAAAAGGGGTTCAAATTTTCTTTGGACACCAAAAACAATGAAGCCTTCCCCTTGAATTTAGCATGCCCTGAACGCTTAAATATTATAGTTGCAACTCAATTTGCAACTAAGGAACAATTAAAAGATCTAACCCATATGTTTTATATTCAAATCCCATGTTACAAATTATATAAAGAAAGAGCTTATTCTCTTATATTCTCACATTAAAATACAAATGCCATTTTGGGATGAGTTCAAAAACGCTTAGGCTAATGGAAAAACTTTTTCAAAAAAAAATTCATGGCTATTCTTTAGTTCATTTAGTCTTGTGTTTTCCTACCTACTTACCTACCAAGGTAAATAACTAGATTTTGAGACCCATCAACCTACCTACCTATGGTTATGTATGACCTACTTAACTACTATATATATTCCAAAAACACTAAAATATGCCATGTGGTAATTTTTAAAATTGTGCCAAATGTCATAATTTCAAACCATCATTATCAATCAAAATGAACGATGGAGATCAATATTTCAAAAAACAATTGTCCAAAAATCTCCATAATGTCACGTGTCAATTTTAATAGGAATGATCATTAATGATGTCAACATGACATCATGGGTGTACTTATAATGGAGTTACATAATATTTGAAAATTAGTTGTTTTGACAAAGTTATAATTGAATTATAATGAATTGCACCATATATATAATGAGTTGCAATTCTGCAATTCATGCACTTGTCTATTAGCATTCATGGCATATAAATATAGTGAATTACAAATGTCCTCTACAACTCAAAAATTGAGTTACAAGGCTAGTTGTGAAACCCCTTTTTTTTCATAGTGAAAAGTAAAAAGTAAAAACACTTAATTATTTTGGAAGTTGAAGGTTCTTATTCTTGTTCTTCAAGAGCTCTTCAAGACGTTGAATGCTTTTGTTTTTCTCTTGAAGGTTGAAGGTTATTATTTTTACTCATAAAGAGATTGAAGGCTTTTGTTTTTACTCTTGCAGGTTGAAGGTTCCTCTTAAAGAAACTGAAGGCATTTTTTTTTTCTCTTAGAGGTTGAAGCTTTTTGTTCTTATTCTTAAAAAGGTTAAAGGTTTTTGTTTTTGCTCTTGGAGGTTAAAAGTTTTTGTTCTTACTCATTAAATTTTTTAAAGGCTTTTGTTTTTGCTTTTGGAGATTGAAGGTTTTTGTCTTTACTCTTAGAGATGTTGAAAGTTATTGTTCTCAAAGACGTTGAAGGTTTTTGTTTTTATTTTTTAATTTTGAAGGTTCTTGCTCATATTTTTGGATTTTGAAGGTTCTTACTCTTACTTTTACTTTTTGATGCTAAAAGTTATTGCTTTTATTCTTGGATGTTCAAAGTTCTTATTTTTGGTTTTAGATGTTGAAAGTTTTTGCTCTTACTCTTGGATATTGAAGGTTCTTATTTTTGTTCTTAGATATTGAATTGTCATGTTGTTAATATTAAATGTTGAAGGTTTTTGCTTTTAAATGTACATCCAAATTATGTATACAAGGTACGATTTTTTCTAAGTACCTAAAATTGTAATTCAATTTATGTGATTATAAGCACAATATGATTATATTTGCAAATGTACAAATTTAGTTTGTATCAATGTTCTATACGTTGCATTTTAATGACAAATAAGTTGCATGTTAGTGGTAATATAGTTGTAAACTAGTTTTATTCAAGTTGAAGGGATTATTTACATTTTTTTGACATTACAATGTTATGATATGGTATTGATTTCATTTCATGATGTGGAACCAAATGTCATAACATAGCAAATTTCGAGCAAATAAGGTGCATTGAAAAAATTTCATGGCTCAAACCCCATTTCAACAAAAATAGAAGAAAACATTCATTTATGAAACATAGTGTTTTAAATGATAGTATTTGATTGTTGTGGGTCATCATTTTATGATTTGACCTTTTATTTAGATAGAGATTTAAAAATATATATATAGTTTGCACATTGTGTTTAAATTTCCTTTTGATATAAACATTTAAATGTTTTTTTATAATGTACTTTTCAACATGTGATGTAAATGTATTTAAAGTTTCAAATCCATTTCATGTTTATAAATAATGATGTCCAATGTAATTCAAGGTTATCTATTATAATTGGGACAACATGATAATGGTTGTGAGAAGTGAAGATAATTGCATTATAAATTGCAATTTAGTTGTTTAGTACTATTAAAACCCAAATTTAAACACTTAGTTGCAAATTAGTCACTTAATCCTTTATTTTCATTTCATCTTGGATTGTAAGTTAGTTGCAAAGGATAGGAACAAAATTCATTGTTCAAATGGATGAATGAAATAATTAAAGAATATATTCGTTAGACTAATTATAAAATAGTTATAAATAAGTTGCAAAAGACAAAGATATTTAGAATCCATTTGTCAAATGAATGAAATAATGAAATAATAAAGGAATATATTCATCAAACTAGTTGTAAAATAATTATAAATAAGTTGCAAATGATTGGGATAGATCCATTCACATGTGAATGAAATAATGGAATAATATATTTGTTGAATTAGTTTTTAAAATAATTGTAGATAAGTTATAAAACATAATAATATAATTCAATCATCAAATGGATGAATGAAATAATTAAAAAGTATATTCGTCAAACTAGTTGTAAAATAATTGTAAATAAGTTGCAAAAGGTATTAACATATTTCATTTGTCAACAAATGGATGAAATGCCACATTGGCATTTCGTTTGCCATGTTGGAATGTGTGTGGGAATATGACATGGAGAATAGTTGTAAAGAAATTACATATAGTTACATGCGAATTACATCGTATATACTATATTCTATAACTTGTTTGATAGCACTCAAGGTTGTATAAATACCATGAGTTGCAATTGGAAAACCCAATTGCAAGCCTAGTTAACCCTATATTTTTTCATAGTGAAATCACCACTAACATGTTATTCTATTACATTCATTTGTTCTTGGAAATTCTTTCAACCGAGGGCTTTAGCCCACATAAAGACATGTTGAAACTTATGAAAATGCAAGATACCTCAAGAAAACAAAACATCCCACTGAAAAAACATGAAATATCTGCATAAAACATTATCAGAAATCAAATTTTCAATGTAGAATATGTTGTTGAAATACTTTAAAAAAACATTTAACAAATATTTAGGACTTGAAGAAGGCAATTGTGTGGTAATGTTTTGTAAACATTGGGTTTCATGCACATTTATTCTTTCATAGAAGGTTAGTATGTTTATTTTCCTTTCTACTAGTTTATGTTTCCATACCAAAACCCAAATCTTATTCATGTAATTGGGTGTTCATGGAATTTTCTTTGTAGTTTTCATCCTTATTGCTTTGATTTCAAACATAGGTTGATTCTAGAGGATATGGGTGAAATTCAAGTGAATTTGATTAGCAATACTAAAGGTGGTCATTTGGTAACAACATGTTAATTCTTTTTGGACAAATGTAATCATCGTGACTAGTTGTTGAACTCACACAACCAAAAATTAAGCACTCTTAATGATTATTACAAAACACATATATCATAGTTAAGTATTTTGTTGGCTCTACCCTTCAAGGTAGAGACATCATGATGCACCCAAAAATTAGGCTAAAAGTTTAGTACTCCTACAATCTAGGATCATGTGGAGTCTTTATGGAAACATTTCAAGCATCACTAAAAGATCCACTTGGGATTCACCGTTTTAGCTAACTACCCAACAACCACCATGTATTTCCAATTTAGTATGTTAAATATTTATCATCTTGATGGACATCATTTAAAAGTGGTAGAACCACAATATGACAAGGAGCTTGTTTTCCAATTTTAACTACACCAACACAATTGTGTGTTGGAGTAGCTTTTAAAGAATGTCATATTTCAAACCCCCTATTCTTTGTGTGTGGTTGGTTTAATAGTAGTATACCTATTTTAGATATATATACCTTCTAGAGGTTAGCATTGGTGTTTTGGATTGTAGAGTTGAAAGTAACATGACAATAAAACTTTTTCAACAAGTTGTATTTTTGTAGGTGATAGTGGTCATGGAAGTAATTGATGATGGTGATAATTTTATGCATGTTGCTATAAAACCATTTAACATTAGTTCATTATGGCACACAAAGGTGGGCTTTTGTTGTTGTTGAGAAACCAAAAGGAGCTTTGTTTTCTTGGGGAAACTTTCAAACACTTGTTAAAAAGGTCAAATCTTTTTCTACAATCACATTAAACTACTCATCTAGATTTGTCTTTACCTTAATTGGAAAACTTAAAGTTGTGAGTGTTCTGGGAGTGAAGCATGATTTAAAGCCCATTAATTTCGACATTTGTTATGAAGGGAAGGACTTCAATACAACATAGTTTCAAGTCTAATGAAGCACAAATTTACAAATTTTCTTTCAATATTTGGAATCAAGTTCTTTGAAATTTAACCTTCGTTCTTATGACAATTTCTTTTGCTCGTTGCATGACAAGACTAGCAAAATCACCCTAATTTTGTGTGAGGTAAGGCCCAAGGGCAAGGGATTATCGAAAAATGGGGCTACGAGGCAATAACTAAACATGGACTCACTTTTGGTAATGTTTTGCCTAGGGGCCTTACTTAATGTCAATACTGCTAAAATTGGTGAAAAATGAACAAAATATCCCATTGGAAAACTTGGAGATGCCTCTATAAAATCAAATGCATTACAAATTTTCTTTCAATGTAGAACATGTCATTTCATGAATATATTATGCATGTATTTATGCATAAGGGAAGGCCCTTCTATTACACAGCCTTATGCCCTATGAACTAAAGATGGACCAAGGCTTAAAATAGTTGCAAGGTTTTTTTTCTTTCATTTAGTCGATTAATTTCATGTTGAATTTGCCATTTTAACACATTTATTGATTCTTTAAACTTAATTGACATATCATATAAAATTGAATGGTTGTTAATTATGATAGGGAATGGGTAAGGTTTGGTTGATTTTAATTGCTTAAGGTGTGAGTAGGGTTAGGTTAATTATGGCTCAAAACTCAACCACAGGCTTTGATGCGCTCCCAAGTCCCAAGTTAGGCCCAAGATGGGCCTTGGTTTCTAAAACAGCGGAATTATGGGGACTTAAGGGCACGTTCTTAGCTTTCAGCAGTAAAAGGGGTAGAGGGGTGTGCTGAAGTTTTGAAATGGTACTAGGAAGAGGACAAGCTTTAGTTACTTACTCGAATATGCATCAAACTAACCAACAAGTTGGTTAGTTTGCATTTTGGAGCACCCTTAGTGCTAGGACAAGCCACGGGCAATTCTGGACTCACAAGACTCACCATAGCCCGGATTCAGAAGAAGCCACCACCTTTCCCCATATAGTAATCTATGCGTTACTCCGCAGCACCCACATCCAAATGGCTTTTTGTCCTGGGACTCCCAAGGAGGAGTCCCGAAATTGTCCCGACTTGGATTCCCGAGGCTTTGTGAGTTCATAACTCTTTGCTCAAACTTCCGATTGGGATGAGGTCTAAAGAAAACTTGTAGCTCTCCTTGAGAGTTTTACAATGGTGTGTCACACTCCACCTACAAACCCCGGGGTCGGGTCGATTCCTGACTTTTAGTGGTTGGGAGTCAAATTGCCAATTTGACTCCCGGCCCTGCTTTTTGCCATAACTTGTACTACAGACGTCCAAATGGCTCATGCGAGGCCATTTTCGATATTTACACTTCAATAGCTTTCCAATGACATGAAGAATGCCTTAAGGCGAGGTGTTTTGACCCCTGAAACTCTGAAGTTTCTTGAGTCCCGAAGGACTCCCAAGTCCCCATTTCGAGAGTGTGAGTGTCATCCTCACACTCTTCCAAAAGTGGGGGTGCGACAAACTTTTTAGGAATATCTATTTTTATTAACAAAATTTCACCAAAAAAAAAAAAACTCAACTTTAAAATTTGAAAATTTAAGTGATTTTGGATTTTTTCAATCACCAAAAGCGAATAAAAACACTAAAATATATATATTTTAATGTTTTAATGTTCATTAAAATAAAAAGGATGATTAAATTTTTTTATTTCATATATGGTTTATAGTTAGATTTGGATAAATCTTCCTAAGGATGATTGCCACTTTGGCTACAAATTAAAAAAACTTAAAAATAACATTGTTTAAGAACCAAAACTACCCCAACCTTGCCCACTTTCAAGTACCTGGTGTGCACATGCAAACTTTTTAAATGGGTGCAATGAATTGAATGCACCTCCAAGCTCATGTGTAAAATAATACACAAGTTTGGGCATGTTTTGCACATCCAATAACTCAATCATTTTCTAGACACCTACCAATGTTGGCTGTGTATATATTTTCAAGCATACTAAGGGGGCATGCCATTAAAAAAAATCCATTTGTGAAAACCTTAGGGCATGGGTATAATAATTCTTTTAGCAAATGTATGCCCTCCATGCATAAACGCATGTCCATTTTACTTTCAGACAAGTGCACGAGTAATAATATGAAAAAGGATGATACCCATTGGACATGAACCCAAAGATGTGCATAAAAAAATGGAATCATAATTCACATCATTTCCAAGCAAAAAAACACAAGTTTAAGTCAAAGATGTGTGTGAGTGTGAAAGTGTCACACACAACTTACAAAAAATATTTTAACGTATAACACAAAGTTTTGTACAATTTTTAATCCTACTTCAATAACCAATTTCTAACTATCAAAGTTGTAGGTTAGATAATTACAAAGTAATAACCTCTAGGTGATAAAACAAATCCAACAAATTAGAGTCATTTGATGCGATTGAAAATGTTGATGGCATAGTCAATCAATATTTGCATTGAGTTATAGCCTTAGCAAATGGAAACATGGAAGTTGGTGGTAGGTGGAGAATGCATTCTTAGACTCTCCAAGCATACACACAAGAAAGCAAAAACATTCGAAGCAATCATAGATTAAAGATGTGCATCACAACAGTTGATGTTGCATGTATAAACACAAAAAACAAAGGGTGATGAAAATGTATAAAAGGTATGTACAAGGTGATGAGAATGTTGAAGCACAAATGTGAAAGCAAACGTTGATGAAAATGTTGAAATGTGAAATATATTGAATGAAGGATTAAAGGCTTACTTGAGGCGAACATTTGTTATTGGTTGTAAATGACATTAAAAAATCAATATATATTTTTGTAATGTCATCCACATTTTTACTTTTTCAAGGTAATGCACTCAACACATTCAACAACTTAGAAAATCTACAAGCATCCTTTTGATATATGTTTTCCAAAATCTTAAACTCCCATGCCCTTCACAACTTTGTGATGTGAAACACTAGCACCACTAGTGCATCTCATGAACTTTGTAAAATACAAACATGCCTAAACAAGGGCATTGTTTGTGCATGGGAGAAATGAAGCTTGCATTGACCAAATATACAAGATATTTTTTCAACAAATCCTTTGATAG
>Ga0116228_10004857_pt1 | contig 11965 bp, 10 predicted proteins | sample S1TSphfallax_2_FD_89694 | JGI IMG/M metagenome (GOLD analysis project Ga0116228, IMG submission 89694) | Host-associated microbial communities from peat moss isolated from Minnesota, USA - S1T2_Fc - Sphagnum fallax MG | ecosystem: Host-associated > Plants > Peat moss > Unclassified | place...
AGGAGCTTCAAATCCTAATCATCGTCGTATTTCGGAGTTTCTTCGCATCGACAATGAGGACTTGGTCGGAAGCGGCGATCCGATCGCGCAGGGAGCCTTTGGGTACGTGACAGAGAGGAAGTGGTTCAAGATCACAGTGGCAGTCAAGACAATGCACTTGGAATTGCTCCAAGACACCAAGTTCTATGAGGAGGTTGCACTGCTTGCGAGAGTGGAACATCCGCATGTGGTGCGTCTGGTGGGATACTGCGGGTTCAAGGTTTGCAACAGCAGCGGCGGCGGCGGAGGAAAAACAACAAGGACGGAGGAGGCCAAAAACAAAGTGGTGATGGAGAAGATGGAAAAAGATCTTCGCATGCTTATGGACGAGATTCTGGGGAACAAGGAGCATGCACATCCTGAAGAACTGGAACACCATGTGCCTTTCCCTCCCCCTGTAGCTCTGGACATCATTCTACAACTTGCAGAAGCTCTCAAGTTCCTCCGCATCCAGCGAGTGGTGCATAGAGATATCAAGTCCAAAAACATTCTTGTCAATTCTTCTCATCTGCAGCGATCTCTTGCTTTTTCTACTGATAGGGTTGTTCCTTCTCTTCTGGGGGGCATTGATCATGCCTCCTCAAAGCAGCTCCAGTACTATCATATCAAGCTTACAGATTTGGGTTTGGCATGCTACAAGCTGCCAGAGAATTCCTTGTGCTCAAGCAAGATGCAAGGATCAACGAATTGGAGAGCACCAGAAGTGTTCAAGGAGAATCCTGACAAGTACAAATGGGCTGCAGACATCTACAGTTTTGCAATGACAAGCTATGAAATTGTGTCCGGTAAGCTCCCATTCTGGGGTGGACCCACTGTTACATATGATCGACTGTGCGATGGTGAGAGACCATGTTTGCCAGTGAACTGTCAGCCAGAACTTGCAAATCTCATCCAGAGATGTTGGGCAACTAACCCTCTTGAGAGGCCCGATATCTACGAGGTCTGTGATGAGCTTCAAAGCTGTAAGGAAGCTTTACTCAGAAGACAATTACTGTGGCGGAATGCTTCAGCATCATGCTCTGCAACCACAGGTTGACAAGGAGATCAGCTGCAGAAACACATCTTCTTGGAGGTCAGCCATTCTTCCCTCAGCTTCACATACATATAGTATGTTAGCCAGAGCTCTTTGGTTTCATAAGCAAAAGCTTTCACTCCCATCTCTTGCCTGATATGGAACCTGGCATTTTGTGAATGTAAATTGTCCAGAAGCTCAATCTCTCACCTGGACATAGAAATTGCATTTTGTGAGCCAAGTTGCATATCAGGTAAAGGGATTGTAAATAGTGCCAAAGGCTCAATCCCTTGATCAGTATGGAACTCTGGTAAGAATTTTGGAAACTGGCAAAAGCCCAATTTCTTGCCTGATGTGGAACTTGTTTCATGAAGGTGAATAATCCACAAGCTCCATGGTGTCACTCAAAACTTTTTTCTTGTCCAGCTGCTGGCTAAATGTGCACTTTTGTTTTAATTTCAGCACAGAGTTTGGAAACTGGTGGTCATCCTGCAGGGTCTGCTTCTTATCACAGCCTTGTCTATTTGTTTCTGATGAAGTGTGTCAGTTGTGGATTTGAGAACCTTATTTCATCTGTCAGACCCATAGCCAATGGTGATATATTGTCATCTGATTAGTACATGTATTGACTGGAACTTTTGTGAAACACCTGATTGCTGTTCTCCATTAAATTGAAATTTTTTCATACCATTTCCTCATGCAAACCCTGTTGTGATGCGGATGAGGACATACATTACCAATGACAGTGAGAGAAAGACCTGGTTATTGACTTCACAATTGCACACAAAAATTCAGTTTCTAAAAAGGATAGAACTTGAGCTTCTTCCAACCTGAGATAAGTTCTTTCGCAAAACAAAACACAAAACTGATGATGAGTTGGGAGGCAAATGCAGGAGGATGCAGCTATAACAGAGTCATGAATTGAGGGAAGTTGGTTTTGAAGACAAACAGCTTTGAATGGGTATCATGAAAGTGCATCAAAACTCCGAATCCACTTAGAAATAAAAAACTTGCAGTTGGGAGAAACTTCACATTTGCAAACATGATTTAAAACTAAACAAGATCTGAAGTGGAGACACTACTGGGATGTTGATCTGATTGGACATTCTGTATACTTACTCTTCCTCAAACCAACTGCCATGACTTACCACCTTTGAAGCTATAACCCTAATGCTTAATTAGATCTAATTAGATTTGTGTTGGTCTTATGTGAAAAGTCTGCAGGCAACTGGATTTGATGAACTAATTAGGTCTAATTATGTGGTGTGTAGTCTAAAACTAAAATGGGTGGCTGGTTTCAGATTCCATATTCAGCAAAAATGAAGAATTTTTTTATTGAGGGCTAACCAATGGATTGATAGCCACTATCTTGCAATTAGAGCAGAGAAGGGGGCACACAAAATTATTTTCATGTTGCCCAACATTTGAGTGTGCACAACATAATAGGTAATTGATTTTGTCCTGTTGCAAGTTGCAACTAGTGAAGGGTTTTTTTTTCTTGCCAGGGTACCAAATGAATTTGGTTTTTGTTGGTGGTATTCACATGATGTTTTTATATGGTCTTTGTTAGTGGTTTGTCTTGAGAAAAAATTCCTAGATTAATGCTACAAAGAATTTCATGGGTCCCATATAAAATGGGTATTACAACTATAACATTAAAGATCAAAGATAACTTCCTTTTTCTTAATGTTTGAAAATTTTGCAGGGAGAAAAAGGTAAAAACTGCTGTGGTCAGGCACCTTCTTGGATGACTACATAACAGGAGTTTGTTGTGCAGAAGTATCTCAGTCTGAAGGGCAAGATCTCATGGCATTTCTGCCATGCAGATGTTCCCAAGTGCACAAATTGCTACCCCAACAAAAAACTGGTTGAAAGATTGAAGTCACTGCATCAATAATCAAGGAAGATTTGAGAGTTATCTTTATCAAAGTACTTTGAGACCCAAGAAACTGCATTTGTTCAACAGGGTACCACACTGGAGTTCAAATGTTGATCTGAAAAAATCCAAAGCAGACTTTTAGTTTGTTGTTTTCAATAGACAAATTGATGGCACATACAACAAAATGTTGTAAATGCTAACATTTGAGAGATTTGTGACCAGCATCAGCACCTCCTACTACTCATCCAGCAGCAACATCAACCCCAAGTATCCAATATTTTTCTCTAGAATGCTTCCTGATCATTGCGTAGGATTGCACATTCTTTTGCCGCTTTGCCACCACTGCCCTCTCATCTGCTGTTGTCTTAAAAGCCCTAATTAATGACTGAATCCATGTGTTTCTGGAAGAAAACAAATCAGGCTTCAAGCACCATGATAAACAACAAAACAAATGAACCAATAAATCCAATTGGAACCCTAAAAGCCAGCACAGCTTTTAAGCTCAAGTTTCATCACCCAAAGTGAACGCCCAGATGAACAGATGCCTTAAACCCCATAGTAGTAGGAAAACATATCTATTTCGGGACTGCCCAAAGCTTGATAATTTTTTTTTGTGATGGGCCAAAGATGGCCATCACAAAAGGAAAAAAAAAGAATTTGGGAGTCACCAACACTAATTAATATGAGTCATGACTCATAATATATTCCATGCCAAAAATAATTGGCACATATGGAAATGAGTTATTACCCAAATTGTTTCGAATAATTTTTTTTTCAATATTTAAGTTTGAGTGGCTATTAAAATTTGAGCAATGTAGCATTGTGAGAATAAATGCTTCAACATGGGAGGTTTGTGGTTATTGAATGTGAAGAGTTTTCAATATATGCTTGCTCTGTCTCATAACCATGCACAAAAAAAGGACACTTAAAAACATTATATAAAATTTATAACCTTGGTTTATGTTCTTTGTTTGAAGGCATATATGTGTAATTCAGCTCCATCAAATCAAGTTTCTACTTGTGAAATCCTAAAGAGGAAGTAGCATAATTTTACAACCCAAAAAATACAAGTCACACATCTAGCCAAAATAATCAAAGCTCTAACAAACCAAGAAAAAAAAACCACTAAAAAAGGGAATGATTCCCAATTTTCCATTGTTTACAAGACACACACAAGAAAAAAAATAGGGGAAAAAGAGGGAAAGAAAATAACAAGAATGTGCAATGTTCTTAATAGTGAGGATGTTAGAAAGTTGACATTTTGTTGTATCATATCCTTAGTAAAGTAGATATGTGCAAATAAAAGAAATTCAAGACCTACACAAACAATCTAGATGGTAGACAATGTATGGTAGTAACATCTACAAGTGACAATATACAAACTTTGCAAACCAAATTTCACAAAGATGTGCCTTAACAAAATCATCAAAGAATCCTGATTTATCATCAAAGTTTCCCAACAATTGTAGTATTTAGTCTTATGATTCATAGCCATCATTCTTCCTTCATTAACACATTGCAAATTTTGTTAATGGTTGGCCACATAAAATAATAATTATACAATTTTTCTTCATCTAGCAAATTGTTCATTAGTTATGGCTAATAAACAACAAGGGTTTTTGTAGTCATTCACAAATGTTGAAAAGAAAGTGAGGTGAACCTAAGCTTGGACCTACCACTTATGGCAATAAACAAAAAAGATTAATTATAAAAATATTTGTTCAATGCAAAACTCAACAATTTTAAGATTGTTCCTAATTTTTCACAACAAATGTTCACTACACAATGACGAGTTAAACATTTTTTATGTTCTTTTGTGAGAGTCTTAAAACAAGTTAAGTTAAAAAACCTAATGGTTAACTCTAGAAGGTTACCTATTTTTCAAATATAAATGTGGAATAGGTTTGTTTTTTAAATAATATATACAATTGATTCAAGTTTTAAAACTTCTAAATTTGTGCAAATCCATTCACTCTTCAAATTGGTCACCCAATTTTCTTAGAATGATGCTAACTAAAATAAAAGCTCTCAAGTTGCTTTGAAATGATTAGTGTAGAGGTTGAAAGTGTCGAGCACTATTAGATGCTTGCTAAAGTGCTTTCAACTCTTCCCTTTAAAAATTCAGTAATACAAGGAAACAATTCAGATATATAAGCAATAATATCTATTAATTTAAAATTTGATGCCATGGACCTCCCAAACTATTGTGCTTGCAAGACATTAGTTTGTCGAATCTTACCTACATAGCATAATGGTAGCATTAAAAAGGTTTATAATATGACAGAACACAATCAACCTAATTCCAATTAAGTATGCACAATAGACACAAACATTTGAGTATGCACAATAGATACAAATGCTTAGGTTTTGACACAATGCACTAACATTTCACACACGATTTAGGTCATAAAACACATGGGATTTGCATAACACTCAAAAAACACTTAAGTTTCAATGAACATGCAAAACACTCAAGATTTATAAACAAATGGTATCAAACTTAGAAAGTAAATTAGGATATGTAAGCAAGAAAAATTAATGAACATTGAAATCGGTGAAAAGCATGACAATGATTGTGATGTCAAATTGCACTTTAGAATTTCATACCATGTACCTTGCAACATTCCAATCTTTGGTGTATTGACATTCATGAACCCATAAACATATTCTATGGTTATTGATTATAATAAAATAAAAATCCAAGTTCATGCATATTTTCAAAAGCAAAAAAATGTCAATACTTCATTATTGCACCACTTCATACATTGAAGGAACCATGGACAACAAAGATTTGATTTTGAATGCAACATCACAAAATAATGCAAGCAAGGTAGGAACATGAAGATTTGCAAAAATTGTTCATGAGCTTTGGAGGCTTACCAAGTTACAAATGATAGAGTTTTGCCATTGTGATGTTCCTTTGTTGCACCTCCTACCATTGCAACTCCTTGTGTGCACTTACCACCATTGTAACTTGCTTAATCCAAGCATTCAAGACTAAAATTGTTAAGGCACAAAAACAAATTTTCATCCCCCTAGAATAATAAAATTTTAATAACGTATTTTGGGCAACCCTTTTCACACAGACTAATCTTTTCACAGTTATAAAATTTGCTTATGAGCTTAAAAACAACTTAAATTTGTCTCATGACAAAAACACAAATATAAAGTTGGCACACTTTAAAAAAGATGTATTCAGTTGTATATAATTTTGTAACTGTACAATTTGTCCTGCCAATCCCCATAACACACACATTTTCTAGTATCTGTGATGTATCCAACCAGATTTTGGCATGTAATTTGGAGGGATGCAAATCCAGGAGCTCCAAGATTTAAACCCAATCCTCATAAAATGGAAATATATGCTGCGAATACTTTTGTGAATAGTTGGTGCTTATATGTGTATTATTTCCTTATCCTCTCCAGTGTTAGGCATTTATTTTATTTTTATGAAGAACCTTTGGATCCAGTTAAATTTAAAAAAATAAAAAAATAAAATCTCAATTCGAGTTGACACATAAATGGAACTGGGAATCTAGTTCTGAGCCTAGTTCTTGACAAAACAAATGCAACGTTGGTTTCGGATCTGAAAATCAGACCTAGTTTCGGTCTAATACTTACTAATCTAGACCAGGACTGACAATTAAATCTGTTAAGCCAGGTTAACCCCTGTCATTTTTGTTTTCAAAGTTGTTTTAAAAGCTTTGGTTCTGGTTTCAGTTCCATGTCTAAATAGAATTGGGTTCCTGGTTCTGGGTCCAATTCTTTAAGAAAATAAAATCAGGTTCTAGTTTGTGTTTCCGATTCTTAAATTTAGACCTGGTTCTGGTTTGGTTTTTATTAGCTAGAACCAGAACTGATGTACTTGGCCAAAATTGGTCCTCTCCATGCGCCTCCTTTCTTGCTTGCTTCCATTATCAGCCCATTTTGCTATGTTAATTCACCTTTCATAAAAACTAGTGCTGGGTTTTTTTAGTGTACATAGAGAGTGCATTACCTGGTGTAAAAAGCCCACGAGCTTTATGAAAATGTGATTGCCCACCTCCACAGGCACTATGGTTTTGAAAAGCCCACTATCCTGAACTACACTTGAAGATGGGTCCACAAAAGTTTGACAAGTTTGTGAGTAATTTTGATGTTGCCATATGTCCCCTTTTCCATACCTCTTTCATAGAAGGATAGAGCATTTTTGCTAGACATCATACTTGCAGCCTGCATCAAGAGCTTGATTCTACAACAAAAAATTTACTACTTTGAACAAGGAATAAGTTCCAGTCTGCAGGGAAGTGGTCCCATTCTATGATCTACTATTGTCCTGAAAGGGGGACATAGTTGCGGGCTACATAGAAGCAGTTCCTTTGAATACCTTTGACTAAATACTGTTGTCAATTGCCATTTCAGCCTCCAACATTCTCAAACACCTGGAGAATAGAAATCATTTGGCCTTAGCTTGACCAAGGATTGTTGACAAGCTTGGAAATTCTTGAGCCTTGATGATGTAGACACATGAAGTATTCTGTAGAAAAAGCCATGTAAGGGCCCTGAACTTTAAAACATAGTGAGCTTTTATGCAAGTTGATATTTCAGTTACAGATTTAAATGAAGAACATAAGCACCAGCAGGAGTTTAGATGGGCATCTCAATTAGTTGCAACGCAAGGAATCTACATCAACAGGCATCTTCACAGGTCAGACGAGCTTCTGAAATTGCAATGCCAAATATCTATATCAACAGGTGTGTTCATAACCATGACTGGAGGTCCCTTGCAGGAGTACATTGGCCTACAAATGGCATTTGGATGGACCATTTGCTGACAACCCATCAGTCATGTCCTATCTGACTTCTTGAATGAGTGATGTATATCCAAAGAGTTTGTTATCAAACAGCCCACAGACAAGTCATTCCACAAAGTGCTGATTAGTTGGAGAGATTGTTTAGGCTTAATTGCATTCCTCCATGCTCATAACTTTGGATTCATACTCAATTTTCAACTGTGATTCCAAATCATGGCAGTTACACAATTACACATTAGGGTGGCACTGCCAACAATGTGACGAAATTGCGAACTACACCAAAGTCTCCTGAATACCAGATGCCATCCCATATGATGTCTGCCCCAAGTCTACACTTTTTGCTTGTGCAGAAACTTTCTGATATCATGCTTTTGGCCTACTAGTAGATCCCTAACTCTTCTTCATTTTGGCTTAATGGTGCCACTAGAACTCAGAACCAAGACTAGGCCTATTCATGCATATCTATCTATGAAGGAAGGTTGTTTGTTTTGTTTGTCAGGTTGATATCTCCCAAACTGCAGCACCTTTTGCTGCACTCTTGGTACCATTGGAAAGCCCGAGTTGGTTTCATAATGTTTGAACCTATGTTGGAGAAGCTAATATTGAATATTTAACAATTTTTTCATTAAGAATTCCTTTAAATCAAAACTAAAAATTATACGAGAATTTGGTCATGCTCTTGGTATTGTTGAAAAGCCCTCAGTGAGTAGGATAGGATTTAATGAAGGTGTTTTGGAAATTCAATTAGTTTTTGCAAAAATGGTTTTAAAGGGAAAATTTAGTTGGGTAACCAATTCACACTTGGACCAATTGCGCATGGTACACTAATAATGATTGCAACAAACTACAAGTTATAAGACTTCTGACTTGAATTGACCATAGATTGCATTCACTCCAGCCTTACAAAGCAGCTATGGTAGTGAATAAAATGTTGACAATCATGGAAAGACAACCTTTAAACTATTATGCATATTTTTAAGGAACCTTGGATTCTACGTATAATTTTTTAAAGAGAAGTATGAAACCTCTAAGTAACGTTGTGGTAAAATTTCAAAGGATACGAGAACCTCCATATAAGGTTTTGGTTGGTATTCTAGAACATGGTGGTTCCTTAGAGCGAAGGGGTTTTTTTTTAATGAGCAAGTGGCTTTAGGTATAGTTAAGGTTTCTAATTAAAATGATGAAATGATAAATATATATTTTTAATAAAAATATTTACATGAATATATAGTTTTAAATTTATAATGTGATATTGACCATAGAAAACATTTCACAAATCCTAATCAAGTGGCCAAATTTTTGGAATAATACTTTTATTACCATGTCTTCCACCAATGGACTCCTGATGTATATGAAGGAGTGCAATCAATAGAACCCTTAGAAAACTTGATGAACTTTTAATTTCCTACCCACATACATCGACACACTCACAAGATATTTTTAAAAATTGCAACAAGTCAAATCCCCATGCATTAACAAAACCCAAAAAATGTTAAAGACTTTAAAAGATGCTACCCCCTTTGGCGTAACTCTAGCCTGAGGCTTGTGACCAAGGCAAGGGCTTACAAAGGTGCGGGCCAAGAAGGAAGCCCAGGAATCACATCTCATGTTTTTGGGAATGTAAGAGAGTGTGAAGGTATGAACCCTCACACTCTCAAAAATGAACTCCAACTTTGGGAGTTGGAATCCCCATGGACTCCCAAATTTTTAGAAAGTAATTGTAGGGGGTTAAAACCCATTGGATTGAAAAGTTTTTTATATCATTGGAAAGCTCTTGGAACATAGATGTCTAAAATGGTCTTGCATGACCCATATTGACACTTAAAACACAAATTATGGCCAAAAGAAAGGTTGGGAGTCAAATGACCATTAAAAATCAAGAATCGCCCCGATTTCCTTACATTTAGATGGTGTGCAACATACTGTTGGAAAGCTCTCAATGAGAGATACAAATTTCCTCTAGAAATCATTTCAATTGGAGGTTTGCACACAAAATTATGGGCCCCCAAAATCAAGGGGGACCCAATTTTGGAAATTTTGGGATTCTCACTTGGAGTTTCGGGACAAAATGACATTTGGGTGTTGGTCCCATGGTTAGGCATAGAGCATACTATAAGGGGGAAGGTGGTGGCTTCCCCCAAATTTAGGGCATGGTGAGTCTAGTGAGTTTATGTTTGCATGTGGTTCGTCTGTACACTAAAGTGCTCCAACTATGCATTAACCAACTTGTTGTTTGGTTTGTGTAGGTTCGTGTGAATAATTGAATTTCTTGTCAATCTTCCTAATCCCATCTTAAAGCTCCAGCATGCCCCTTTACCCCCAAAGTGTTGTGAGTTAGAGAGCACGCCCCAATTCCTTTTCCTTTCATTGTTTTCACCTTTGGACTTATAGTTGAATCCATCAAGGAACTTAGGGGTGCGTCACCCTTGCATAAAAAAAACCACACCAAAAACAAAGACCTTAAAAGTTGAATCCCATGCATCAATATAATTGCAACGAACATTTAGTCAAAACATGATTTTCATGACTACATTCATATGACTACATACTCAAATAAAATTCAAATAAGATCCATTGTTAATTTGATTTTGACATAAACAACTACAAAAATGGTATAAACAACAAGTGGAATTTGACTATTTTTGTAACCATGAAAGTCACATTTTGAATATTGAAGTCAAATCCCCATGCATAAAATAATCCAAAAAAATACAAAACCTTTTAAAACTAAAACCCCCATGCATCAATGGAACAAAAAAATTGATAGGACTTTCAAGTTGTTAACCCATGTTTCAATCAAACTATACCCAAAAAAAAAAGGAATTGTTGGATACTAAATGTCAAATCTCAAAGCATCAACAAATTATTATTATTATTTTTTTTGAATTATTCCCCTCATGCATCAACAAATCCACCCAATTTCCTTTTTCTGGGTCAAACATTAGCAAAACCAAAACAAAAAAGGAAACACAACTGTATAATTGTTGCCTTTAAACCCAAAACCCATCAACATAACAATAGAACAATAAAACCCACAAGAAAATAAATGCACTTTTAAGTTGTTACCCGCACATCAATTGAACCACAAAGATGTTTAAAGTCCTTTAACCAATTTTGAAGACTCAATTTTCTTCTTAGCCACCTTATCACTAGAAGATTATAATATACATTACTACAACAAATAAATCTAATTTACAAATATTACAAATTATAAAGAAGTTCAAGAAAACTTTTGAGTTAATGTTTACTCACATGATATTTTAAAAGCGTGCCCAAAATCAATTGATCTTCTTTGAAAAGACCTTGTTCCTCAATGAATTTCATACGTTCCTTAGTCAACATGTCATCACTTGTGAGAATATGATCCAAAGAATTTTCCTAGGCTCCTTTGCACACAAAATAGGCATCATTACACCAATTTTTAATAACAAGAATGAGGTGGTCCAAGTTGTTGATTCCAACATGAAATTGTTGAAGATTTATGATAACACTGATGATAATGAAAATTTTGTCAAACTCAATCAATGATTCAGCCTACTATGTTGAATACTTGATGAGCCAAAAATAACACATGCTAAAATTGCATTGATGTGTGATTCACATTATCATGAAAACATGGTTTTTCCACTAGTAACATTGTGGCTAAAATGATTGTAAAGTAAAATCTATTTGTTTAATATGATTGATGATGTTTAAGTTGATTAAAATCAAATTTAGGTATGTTTGTTTCAATTTTGAAAACTAGTTATTTAGTCCAAATAGACACCACTATGTTGGGCATGCTTCACTCATTGTTTTCAAATGTTATTGTGTGAAAGAAGATAAAACAACAATTGTTCCCTTTCAAATACAACACAAACGCAAACACAACAATAAAAGAATGGAAGGGGTGAGAGAATAGAAAGTTTTTATGTCCTTTTAATTATTATATAAACACAATAACAATAAAAAAATGGAAGGTTATTAAAGTCATTTTTCTAGAGGTTTATTGTAAACCCAAGCATGATGTAAAAACTTTGAAAACACACACAACAACAACTTTGATTTGCAAAAATACATGAACACAAAGAATGACCAATTGAGCCCACATATACACATGGGTTTTTTCATGTAGTTTTAGATTTTTTCATTTTATCTTTCAAGGTCAACTTATCTCCATTTCTTGCATAAATCCCGAGTTATTGGCAAATTTATGTCAACCACCCTATCCTTAAAAACTAATTATTTTAGTGGTGGTTTCAT
>Ga0116228_10004859_pt1 | contig 11963 bp, 5 predicted proteins | sample S1TSphfallax_2_FD_89694 | JGI IMG/M metagenome (GOLD analysis project Ga0116228, IMG submission 89694) | Host-associated microbial communities from peat moss isolated from Minnesota, USA - S1T2_Fc - Sphagnum fallax MG | ecosystem: Host-associated > Plants > Peat moss > Unclassified | place: USA...
AAGGTTGGTACCTAGAACAATGTTTGGTAGTATGGTTATTTGCATGGTAATAACTTTAAGTAAAAACTGAAGATTGGTACTTACAATGGTGCTTGGTAATTATCTCTCTTGGGATGATTTTGAATATGTTTGTAAGATAAAGTTCAATAGTTATGTTAAATACATATTGAAGATTCAAAAGTAAGGTGTGGATTTTGAAAAATCAAGTATATGTTGCAAGTGTGGGTGATTCTAAATTAGGTATGGATTGTTGCACTCCTAGACCCCTATTGTCTACATTCAAGAATTGAAAAACATGGGTTGTAAGAAAAGGAAAATCTATTATATGCACCCATGTCAATGTGGGAGATATGTTTTATGACATGATGTTTACATCAACATCAATGACCATCAAATTCAATTTTTAAAACCTGGCATAAAAGATGTAGGCACCCAAAAAAGTGTCTTTCAACTTTTTAGACAATAATATTGCTCCCCTCTTTAACAATGTTGAATGAATGGTAAGGGGCAAAGGTTGCAACATACAATGAACTTGTAACATGTTTTGTTTTAATGCATTGTCCTTAATGCCATGCTTGAGGTTGCACACTTGTCAATGACATAGCAATAAACAAACATGATGCATGTATTAAGTTTATATTAACTTGTATATTCATTTTGCCATTGCTTTGCACAAGATTTGTTTCCAATTTTTCAATATTGAACTAGTTTCAATAGCCCCTAAAGCTTAAACAATACGAAATTTTTTTGCCCCATGTTTTACATTTTGTTACATTCAATAATCTTATTGGCTCCAACATGAAAACAAATGTAGCCACATGACCCTAAAACATTAGTTGGGTTATTACTACTTGGTCTTGAAGCGAAGCTAATTACTTAACATAACTAGTTCTAGAATAAAATATTCATTGGGTAGTTGATTGAAATTATTAACCATAAAACAAAGATTCCATTTGGGTTCCACCACATTAACATGGAAGCCATCCACCTTACTAAAAGGAAACAAAAAAAAACCATTTATGGGTTAGGGTGGGGGTTTCATCAATTTTATGAAAATGAGTATATTCTTACATTACGAAACAAAAATAATGTTTTTTTATTAGCCTTGTGACTCAATTTTTGAATTACAGTGACCACTTGCAACTCATTATATTTTTACATTATGAGTGTTATTAGACAAGCTACATGAGTTGCAAGAGTTACAATTTATTATATATATGGTGCAACTCATTACAATTCAATTGCAACAATGTCAAAACAATTCATTTTAAACTAATATGCAACTCCATTACAATTACAACCATAATGACATGCTAACATTACTAATTTTCATGCATCCATTAAAATTTGACATGTGACACTATGACAGTTTTTAGATTTAAAAAATATTTTCTTTTTGAATTATTAATCTCCATTGTCTATTATGATTTTAAACGATGGTCCGAAATTATGACATGAAACATAATTTTTTTTGTTGCCACATGGCATATTAATTGAATTTTGAAAAATAAAAATAAATTCCATTTTCTAATAGATAGGTAGGTTGGAAAATAACCATAGGTAGGTAAGTTGGTACATCCTAGGACTTACATATTTACTTACCTAACCACTTACATAGGTTGGTAGAAAAACAACGTACCTATGTAGTTGGGTAAATAGGTAGGAAAATACAAGACTAGGTGAATTAAATAATAGTCATGTAAATATATTTTTTTTAATTTTATGTTTTGCCTTTGGGGTTAAATATTTTTGAGTTCATTGCAAAATGACATGTGTATTTTAATGTGAAAACATAAGAGAAAACACATTTTTAATATAGTTTGTGACATGAGATTCAAAAACAAAGCATATGGTTTAAATTTTCTAGTTTTTTTTAATTACAAATTGAGTTGTAACTACAGAAAGATTTTCCGACATGTTTTGTGTTTGTTTTTCATTTTGTAAGTCATACAATTATATTGGAAATAATCTAATAATTATTTGATATTAAATTATCTGAAATTAAACTATGATGATATTGAGAAAGAGGGGGGGGGGGGGGGGGGGGGGGGGGGATAAAATTAAATATTTTTTTTTTATAAAATAAATAAAAAGATTGTTGAAAAATTATTGAGAAAATGTTTAGAGAGAAGGTGCAAGGGCGGGGGGGTTGTGATTTAAATTGCTTTATTTATTTCAGATAATTAATCATCAAAATAATTTATCTGATTTTATTTGAAATAATTATCTGAAAAAATATGTTTTAGAATTAAATATATGATAATTAATTATTTGAATCGATTGTTTGAATTAATTAACCAATGAGTTAGTTATCTAAATTACTTAGTCTAATTCAAATAATTAATTAGTTAATAAATTTAGATAATAATTATTAGATAATTAAATATCTAAATTCATGAAATTAATCATTTACTATTTAAAACTTTTAAAACCTATTAGTTATTCTAATTAACTAAAAAATAATTATTTGAATCAAATTGATTCATAATTCATATTAATGATTAATTAATCAATGTAAATAATTATTTATAAAATAAAATAATCAATTAATATATAGTAAATAATAAATTATTATACCTTAAGAATTAGATATCAATTTGGGTAAAAAAACATCAAAATATAAATAGGCATATCCATATGTACACCCAAATTGAATTTTTAATATAATATACACATCGCTTTTAGTTTCATATGTAAATTAATTATATGTATCCCAATAAGTAGTTGGGTAATTAAATTAGATAATTAATGATACGTTAATTATTGATGAATAATAATTATGTTAATTAATTGGTTTAATTCATTATCAAATATCTTCAACTCAAATAAATATTTATCTAATTATTATTTGATGACTAATTATTCTTCGTGTACATCCATATTATTCAGTCTAATTAGCATAATAAGCTAATTACTTAATTTTAAACTAATTATGTGAATTGCACTTATTTCTTTATATTAATATTCAATTATTTTATTTAATTAATAATTTAATATTACTTAATATTATTATATTGAATTAATATTTAGTAATCAAATTATTGAAATAAAATTTTAAAATAAAATATTACAGATGAATTTGCATCCTTATTAAGTTATAAGTTGTTACACAATAGTCACAACATAGTTACACACTTGTAGTTCAATAGTGATGCATTAGTGGCCCTACTAATTGTATCAATGGAAATCATAGTAAAAAAACTAGTTGCAAATGTATCCATAATATTTTCATACTAATTTTGGTCAAATTTGGCTAAATTTTCTTTTGAATGGTCACGGCTGGCAACTTTATCTACATTACAAAATTGAAAAAAAAGAAAAAAAAGAACACTGCTGTGAACTGAAGGCTGTGTAATTTTAGGATATGCACTGTGCACATTATAAACACTTCAATTAATAACCTAATTATGGCCTAATATGTAGCTTTATCATGTGGGTAGATGACTATTGTCTAGATGACACACTCTATAGACGCAATAATCTCTTATTTCAATTAGGTGAGACAACAAGAACCAATTGTCTGAATCTACTTTGCCCAGTAAGGACATTATCGGTGAAACTTCATGGAAATGCTTTCGAACTTTGATTGATTTGATGCCTGACAAAAACCAAATTGGCTGAGAACAAGAACATTTTGTGTCGATTTGATTCTTTTGAAGTATTTTCTTAAAAACTTGAGAGGAAGAGGGGAAGGTGGGGAAAGGGAGCTTATTTAGGGCATGTGCATTCATCATGTACAAGCCCTGGGATGGTACTACTTTCAGCAGATATTATCAGTTTAAAATTTTATGGATCCTGGAACTGCAACAGAGTAATGTAATGTTGGGGCTGTGGGGTGCAGAGAGATCCTAAAGAAAGGAGAAGAGCCATGCTTGGGCATGTGCATTGCACCTGGTTTGACATGGTTTGCATTGGAATGCGTGTCAATTGTAGACTAGAGGTGAACTTATATATAATCAAGTGAAGCAACTAAGCCAAGATAAACAAATTGCAGCAGAATACTGGAGTACCTCCTTCATGGCTTCTGCACAAATTGTGTATTTTTAGAAATGCTGAAATGTTCAAATTTTAATTTTTCTTCAAAGAAATTTCTTTTGTGAAGGAAAATGAAGAATCTTTGGCAATATTATGAGAATATTATTATTTTTCAAATGGAATCTTTAAAAATAAAATAATTATTCAACATATATGTGCTGAAGCTGTGTGCTACAATATAAATGTACTAGCGAGTGACCAGGGTTTGTCTGATTCTTGGCTCCTAGCTTGCCCGTGGCATTGCCAAAATTGGCCAAACCCTGCCTGCTCCTTGGAGCTGTTACAGAATTGGCGAAGGCCTGCTGATTAGGAAACAGAATCGGCACCCATGCGAATGGCTGGTTCAGCATGAGAATGAGTCAATTAAAAGGGAGAATAAGACCTAACAACTGTTAATGTATACATTGGCTCCCTCTTCTTCTTTTTTCTTTTTTGTTGGATAATTCAGCAGTTTGAGTGTAACAATCATGCTTCAAGAAAAGACTTTTGTGAAATATTGGCAAATCATCATCTGATGGAAGTACATTACACCATAGTAGACATTATTGCTATCCATAAATGCACCCCAAATCCCTGTATAAAAGTTTGGACCATTCGGTTTTCAAGTGTGGGTGCTCGATCAAGGGTATTGATTTGTATCTACTCTATAAGTGTATCTCATATATTTTTAGGGGAATGGGGGTGGGGCTGTGGCCACTTGTTGCCATGAAAGCTTGCTTTGTACAAAACTTTCATGGGTGGAATAACTGACAGAGCTCCCAGAACAAAGATAACAGACTTACACCTCAAGCACCAAGAAAACAAGGAGTACCAAGAGCAAACCAGAATTTATTTTGTCTTTGGTGTGTTTGTTCCAAATTCAATGACTTCCTTTTAGTCCCCAAACTTCAATTTTTTTTAAAAAATCTTTAAAATATGCCACATTTCTATATGTAGTTCAAGTAGCTAGCCAAATATATGAGAGTATGTTTCAATTATTTCCTTTCATATATGGTTTATAGCCATATTTGGCTAAATCTTCATATGGATAATCTCATTTTGGCTATATCTTAAATTCATACAAAAGTAAACTACTGAACAGACCTGATAATAACAACATACCTTAGCCAGATGACAGCAGTGCGTGAACACAAAAAATGCAAGGAAAGCAATCTCATGCAGTAAGAGGGTGGAAGGGGGGGTTTCTTGTTTCTTCCTCTTCTTTCTTCAATTGCAAGCAAGAAATTCTGAAACTCCTGGATGAAGTGTAGGGTAAAGCTTGAGGCAGGCTTTACTGGAATAAGGGCTCATGTGAGGCAGAGCTGGAGCTGAGTGTGGGCACAATTCTGATCAAGCCCGTGGCTGAGAGCATAAAGACCTGGGCAAATTTGTATTTCTTAGCTTTTTTCCTGTTTACCCCATGGATACCAGGTATCATGAGAAAAATTTAGAAAAGGAGGGTGAGCATTGTGAAAAACCTGTGGGCATTTCCTTTTCTGAAACACCCATCCTCCACAGAGGAAAATTACAGGCTGCAAAATGGCCTCCAATTACACTAGGAAAATCTGCTCATGTCTTTACATGAATCGTAACTCAAAGCTGGCAAAGAGGAACGAGGAGGGAAAGAAGCAATATTCCAGGATTGTATGTACCAAGGTAGATGACGTACCAGGAAGGAGAAGGAGGAGAAGGGGCAAATGATCCTGCAAGCTTCCAAAACAGCAGAACATGTGAGGCATGTGAAGCAGTTTCATCATGAGAGATTGCTTGCAGGTTCTCATTGGCTGGCTTCTGAGAATCTGGATCATTCAGCAACTTTATGGGGTACTATTAAACATTACAAAATTTCATGCACCCCCCACCACATCACTTCTCTGGACATCTCTTTTGGTTGCAATTTGGGGCATATTATCCTCTCTTTACCCTCTGACCTCCATAGCCATCCCCACATCTTTCTCTCCAATTGCAATTGGATCAAAGTTGGTCTCCACATGTATTGGTTTAAAAAAATTTACATTAAATGCCTCTGGGTTCCCTGTATTCCTCCCTAATAAAAAACATCTTCACCTCCAGCCCCCAGTTGGCCCCAACACCATTTCAGCCCAAGGTATGAAACCTGGACCTACAATGGAGGCAGTGTCAAATTCTTGAAAGCCATATCAACCCTATCTTTTTTTTCCTTTCAAGCGGTTTGCTTGCTCAAGATCATGCCCTGTACCAGTCGAGTGCATGGTAACAGGTAACCGGGGATGGGTAACAAGTCACATGTTAGGTGGAACGGGTAACATGCCATGTTGGGGGGCCCACTTTCAATGGTGGTGATGGCAATCAATGCCATTAATGGGACTTGGGAATCATGGGCTTGGATCCATGGCCATCCACATCCATTTCAAATTGGAACATGGTTTCAGTGGTGCCTATGAAGGGACAATAATGTAGTTTGAATGCATATGTCTACATAGAAGGGTAGTAGGATGATTGTTTGAGTTTGTGTGTGTGTTATAGTGGATAGGTAGAGGTGAGGAAATGGCATTGGTTGGAATCAAATGAAAGCAAGGTTGGTCTGTTGTCAAAAGAAGGCGATGGATGACTAGTACAAGGATGTGTATCGTGAACAACATGCAATGTAGTTAAATTTGTTGCGGGAGATGTTGCAAGAGCCACTTGCAAACCCATTTTTTCAACAAGATTTGGTGTGGGTGATGGAAACAAGGAGAGTAAAGGATGAAGAAAAACCAATGAAGGTCACAATCACATACATTTCTTGTATGAAGATGGAAATCACCCTTATGTACCATGTTTTTTCATTTGAAAGGACGAGGATGTTAATTAACGAAGGATGATGAAGATGCCTAAACAAAACTCCTATGACAAAAATTCTAGATATATAATGCATGTGCATGTTAGGAAAACTTGTATAAATAAAATAGTTGGAGTACATACTTGCACCATGAGGAAATAGAAAGCAAAGGACCCCCAAAATACATCTAGAATATCCATTTAGTAGCAGTAGTAGTAGTTAAGAATTTCAAGTTTTCAAAATGAAATGCACGCAATGCAAGTTGTTCAAACATATGCAATTTAGTGTCATGGGTAATGTCCTTGTGTGAGGATAGATACCATTACAAGTATAGGCTTGGTGATAGTAGTGGTTTAGTTCAGAAGTAACAAAGCATTCGATGCTACAAAACATCTTGTTGAATGCAATGGGCAAGAATATTCCAACCAAGAAAAGCAATAGTGGTTTAAAGACAACATTAAAAAAAGGAATTAGCAAAAGCCAGGATGCTAATGTACATTCAATGTGAAAAGGTTATACTTGCAAATTAGATATAACAAAGATTTTTTTTTTAATGAAGCAACATGTGAACAAGAATGCTTGATTGTGCATGGGGGGTTGCAAAGACTAAACAATGATGTGTGTTTTTGACCCACATTTTTGTAATAGAAAAATCTTTTATCTTGGAATAGCTATAGTTGGAACTATTTGTCACAAATCATGACTAAACACAAGAATAGAGTGAAAGGGCACAAGCATGCTAAAGTAGGCCAATTGGGGATCCTTATTTAAAAAGTAAAAGTAGGTGGGAAATAGATTTTACATTTTTTAATTTTAGGATGTATTTGGCATACTAAATAAATGATATATAATCATCCTCAATCTATATTATTATTCAAGCTTTTTTAATTTATTGAAAATGTATATTTGATGTATTTTCCAAATCAAAATATTCAAATGATGTGTTATTAATGTTTGAGTCATCATGCATATTGATACACGTATTTAAAATTTGAATATTTCAATTATGACAATGTTAAGCCTTTCAAAAGTAAGTTTTTCCTTATGTAGGTTTGAAGCATTAAGAACCTACTTTAATATGAATTACAATTACATTTTGTGTTTGTAACATGGTAAAACATGTATAAAAACATCCTTTGAAGGAACCATAAGAATAGATTTAAAAAATGAAAGGCCATGATTATACTTTATGATTATTTTATGCAAAATGCGACATTGGCACCAAATCAAGAAAAATGAATGAAAATAGGTTGGGGGAAAAAAAACATCTTAAGCTTTTAAAAACTTTTCATGGCATACTACATATGTTTATGTAGTTTAAACACTGATTTTCAAAGAATGTGTCCTACTTTTTAACCTCCAAAATTGACAATTATGTTTTTTTACATTCACAAGGTATTTTTTTAGTCTAATTTAACATGATTATGCTTGAAAGAAATAATGAAGCAAGGTGGTAATATGACAAGGGGTCCCTCTTATAAATAGGACATTCACAATCTATTGGGGAAGCTAGCAAAAGAAACATATAAAAAATACCCCAATAAGGCAAACATGTGAACATGTGGATGCAACAAAATCAAGAAAATTTATATTATTACCATGAGATAAGGTTCATTGTTGAAGGTCAATTAATAGGTGTTAACATGCCTTTCACAATTGGTATTGAAACACCCTTGCAAAAGGACCAAATATTATGACATGGACACACCAATAGTGTTTATTTGATGCAATCTTTGGGACAAATGAAAAAAAAGGTACTTATCTTTTCATGATATTGATTGTCTTAAATTTTCCAATGTGTTGTGTAAATGGGGAGGTGCACATTGTACATATATATAGGGCCCCTAATGAACAAGAATAATGTTTTGTGTAATTCCCTTTGTATATAATGATGGTATTCATTGAGTGGTTCAAATGTGTTCTTGTCATGTACATCATCACACTTAACAACAAACAAACAAACCTTGCTTCATGGATTGTCACTTTGAAATAAAATCTACTTCAAGAAAATGACAATTGGTTATCAAACATGTTCATTGTTGATGATGCCAAAGCATAAATGATCAGCAACTTAAAGTATGTAACCTACATAGTGGCAATGTGGGCTTGTCACCCATCACCATATGTTTATGCCATTATCCTAACAATGGACAATATTTGCATGTGGTGCAAGAAAATGTGGCCACACACAAAAATATTCTTGTGTTTATGGCATGTGAGAAGGGCTTGGTTAAGACAAGCTTGTAGCAGGATCAAGGATGCAATCATTTAGGTTGAAAGAAATGGGTTGCATAATGTATGATGTGAATTGCTTGAAGAACCAAGGAATGAATTCATGGGCAAGATCAAAGTTACAAAAGTTCATGTAAAACTTGTTAGCAACACATGAATTTAAAGGTACATAAGACTGAATGTCTATTTAAAATGAAAAAATGTGTTGTGGGCCATTAAAATTTTTGTTGCATTAAACAAGACTTAATGCAACAATTGAAAACTACCATTTCCACTTCAAGGCCACTTTTTGATCCAATAAGATAAAAGCTCATGGTAGGGCACATGGATTGGATAATGAATGAGTTAACACGAGACATATTGTCCCATTATTGGTATCAATCAATGAGAAAGGGCTTTGGTTTTCTAAACAATAAGAAATAAGAGCAATTTGTGATAGGTGATGTGTTGAAGGCTAAACTCATAATGGATGAATGTGTCATATTGCCATCACATCTAGGAGAGGGTACTTGAATTTCCTCCATGAATCATAAGCATAAGGGATACTAGATTTACAACCCTTAATATGAATGGCATGGGCATGTTGTAATGTTTAGTTGCCCAATGTGGCAACATCTACAAATACTAGGTGGAGGTTTTCATGTTCAAGAATTGGCAAAAGGCACATTAACAAGGTATTTGTGAATTTCTAGTGGGAATTGTACAAGGGGATCTAAGTAGAAACATGTCAAGCCCAAAAGTGAATGTTGTGCAACTTATTAACACAATGCCCACCCCAAGTCCAACATGTAGGCAATAAAGACACAATAGAAATTTTAGAAGATGACATATGCCACATGTTAAAAATGGTGGAGATTGCTCAAAATAATTCCTTGTTCTTGGAAAATCTTTTAGTAGATTTGCACCATGTAAAGAATCGATTGAAAACATTGGAAACATAAATCAAAACAACCTTGTGGACCCCAAGCAAAAGTTCCCATTTTAAATGTAATTTGAAAACATTATGAGAAATCATGTCTACAACAACTAAATTGCATGCAACCAAAGCTCCAAAATAACTAATACATGACTACACTATAGTTGTCCCATGAAAATACAATGAATTATTAAATAAAATGCCATGTCAAATAATTCAAGGATTTGTATTGTAGTTGTTAATTGTAAGTTAGTTGCAAGATGAACACATTGTAAGTACAATTGTAGTCAACCATGTTTGACTTTATTATCAAGTTGCATTTTAGTAACATGTGACAACTACATTATAACTACAATAAATGTAGCATCCAAGCAACAACTACTTTGCAACTAGTGTACAACTTCAACACATATGATCATGCCACATTTATACATTTTCACCACCCATTAAATATGACACTTTCAATTTGTTGGCAATTAGATGTTAATTATGATTCCTATTGATACAATTAGTCGTGCCATTAGGTTATCATGCTATATAAGTATTACTTTTTCATTATTTTTTCATTGTTGTTCAACTATTTGTTTACTATTTTTCCACTGCATTGCAACTCATAACATCATGTTGCCTTCTAGACTTATCATTCAAGGTAAAAATATGTTTTTGAAGTGAAATTTAAAATAATGTGCATATTGTATTACAAATTTAGTTAAAATATACATATGGATTTGCTTTTATATACTTCAATGTCTTATACTTAAAACATATAATTAATTCATTAACAAAGGTCAATTATTTCAAGGCAATCATGCGCCTATGCATATCATTAAAAATTTCAAGATGAATTAATAGGATCCAAATTTTCCTTCTAACAACTAACATTTAGTAAACATGTTAGCCAAAGTGACCAAAACAACCAAGCCAACATGTGAACACATTAGTTAAATCAATTAAGTCAACCATGTGACCATTATGAACAATTGTTACAACTAGATTTCAATTTAGAATTTGAAATTTGGGCAGAAAAAACCCTAAGTAAGTGATACATGGTAGTAAATTAATAAATGTCCCTCTTTGCATCAACAACCCTTGTGCACCTATGCTTATTGTCAAGAAACCCAATATGAACTAAAAAGGATAAGGTTTTTTTCTCTAAACATTTTGTGTATTTCTTAGTCTTTTGGCGATGTGCTACATAATTTTTTTTTAAAATCTGTTTTTCTAGTTTAAAAGTGAAGTTGAAAGGTTGTTTACAAGTTTTTTGTTTATTTAAAAAACTTGGAGGTTGAAGGTTTTTGTTATCGTTCTTGGAGATTGAAAGTTTTTGTTCTTCTCCTTTGAGGTTGAAGGTTGAAGGTTGAAAATCTTCCATTTAAAAAAAAAGTTGATTTGTGAAGTGTAACTTATAATGACGAGGGGTTTGTGCAGGGAGGAATTTTTTTGAAGAAAATCATGTTGTGGCTTTTATTGTGTTAGATTTCTTGGTATTTTGAGGTGGAAGGTAGAGTTGAAATAAAACTAGTTTGTTCAAACACACATGTAACTTTTTTGAATTTATGATATTGTTGTTCTTATGTTATAAGGCTGAACTTTGATAATCTTTAAATCCATCAAAATCAATGTTGTGTACACAAAGTAAGGTTTTTTCAAAAATAATATGGTGGTCGTGCTTTTTAAATATATATTTTGAGTAGGAAAACATGCACATGTGATGTTGTACAATTTAGTTAAGTTGTTAATAATTATGTCATGTTGGATGTGTTGTTGTTTGTTATGTAATAATCCAAATTAATACATGTAATAAAACAATAAAGGTGAAGTAAGAGACCAAATATAGTGAATTTAAACCTCAATCCAAATATGTCAATGGTTGAAAAAAATCACACAGGCATTAGGGTCTTCAATGGATGAACCTACTTAATAATCATTTAGTTTCCATTTGCAAATTGAGTACATATTCCTTGTCTCAACATGAGTTGTCACATAATTGTCAATCAATTG
>Ga0116228_10004861_pt1 | contig 11960 bp, 11 predicted proteins | sample S1TSphfallax_2_FD_89694 | JGI IMG/M metagenome (GOLD analysis project Ga0116228, IMG submission 89694) | Host-associated microbial communities from peat moss isolated from Minnesota, USA - S1T2_Fc - Sphagnum fallax MG | ecosystem: Host-associated > Plants > Peat moss > Unclassified | place...
CACGCCGGCGGGGTCGACGCGAACGCGAAGGGCGCCGCGCTCGTGATGATCGAGGATGCGCACAAAGAGGCCGCCGCGGCCGCAGCGAAGGCCAAGCACGCCCCGCCGAAGCCCCACGCGTCGGCGACCGCCCACGCACGATGACGACGACCACCACGCCGGATACGCCGCCCTCCGATGCGCTCGCGCTCCTTGCGCGAACGACGCACGCGCGCGCCTTCGCCGAAGGCCCGCTGCCGCCGATGGCGTTGCGGCGCATCGTCGATGCCGGGCGCAACGCACCGTCGCTGTTCAACACGCAGCCCTTTCGCTTCATCGTCGTGCGCAACGGACCGGACTACGAGCGTCTGCGCGCGGCCTGCAACGGCTCACGCGACACGTTCATGAAGATGCGCGGGCTCTTCGGCGCGATGAACAAACGCCTCAAGGAGCCGCTCTACGTCGCCGGGCTCGAGCGTCAGGCCACGGGCGATGTGCTGCCCGCGCACGGCCACGCGATCCTCGTACTCCAAGACGACAGCTTCCCCGAATCGATCGAGTCGTGCGCGTGCGCGCTGATGGCGATGGCGCTCGAGGCGACCTCGTGCGGCCTCGCGAGCCAACTCACGAGCTGGACGCGCGGGCTCTCGTTCCAGAAAGACATCGTGGCCTGGCTCGGCATCGAGAAGCCGTTCAAGCCGTTCACCAGCATCATCGTCGGCAACCCCGTCACGCCCATCGTCCCCCGCACCGCCACCAACCGCCGCAGCATCGACGAAGCCGTCCGCTGGCTCTAGCCGGCGAAGCTCGGGGGCGCTGCGCCGGGTTGGAAGACTCATGGCTCGCAACAAGGGCCGCAGCGACGACGCGGCCGACCAGATGATGGCCTACTACCTGCGCAATCGCGCGAACGTCGATGCGGGGATCGATCGCGACATCGAGCGCTCGTGCACGTCGAAGCAGCCGTACGCGAGCGAAGCCGAAGCGCGCGCCGTGATGCTGATGAACGGCATGAAGCTGCACACCTACCGCTGCCGCTACTGCGACTGCTGGCACCTCACGCGCCGCCCCACCACCGGCGGCCACTCGATCCTCGACGACTGACGTGCCGGTCGTACGGAGTCAGCATTTTTCACCAGCCGACCGGACATACGAAGACGCCGAGTTCGAATGTGGAAAAGCTTCGCGCTCCGACGGCCGGCATCTACTCCGAGAATCCGAACATTTTCGTCGTCCGAGATGCCGGCGTCAGCGATCGCGATCTGCTCGTTGCCTACGCTGACGCGCTCGAATTCAGCCGCGAAGAATCGGCCGCCGCGTCGGGCTAACTGCCGAGCGCGGAGCCGGGCTTCCCGCGATTGGCGGGGTCGAAGATCCAGGCGTCGTCCACTTCGAAGATCTCGAACCAGTTCCAGAGGTCGGGCCGTTCGGTGAGGATCGGGTACGCCGCGAGGAACGTCGCCCGATGTTCTTCGTCGCGCAAGCGGCGGTTGATCAGCATCTCGTTGAGCTCGGGCACCTTCGCCATGTCGGCGTGCTCGTGGAGCCAGGCCACCACGTCGTCGTCGTGCTTCGCGCCACGGACCGCCTCGACGAACTCGTCTTCGGTGATGCCGAGCGCCTCGAAGATGTAGCCCGAGATCCCCGGCGTGATCTTGTAGAGGCCGAGCGTACCCTGCAGCTTGGCCCGCGCCTTGTCGATCGTGCGCGGCAGAAAGTACAGGCCGCCCGCTTGCTCACGGGCTGAGCGGGGCGGGTGTTCGCGCAGATCGGCGTCGGGATAGGGGAGCGGGGCGTTCTGCTGCACGCGCGAGCCTACGTCGAGGCCGCAGGGAAACCTTCGCCGAGGACGAGAGACGCCGGAACTATGCGCTATGTACTGTATTCCGACGCCGCCGGCGCCAAACGGCCGGGCGTCATCGAAGGCGACTCCATTCGCCCCTTCGGTTCCGACGTCGCGTCGCTCGATGCGTTCATCGCGCTCGCGCCGGCCGATCGCGCCGCCGCGGTGGCGAAACTCGGCGCGCCGATCCCCGCCGCGAGCGTCACGCTGCTCGCGCCGCTCATGCCGAAGAAGAACGTCTTCTGCGTCGGCCGCAACTACCTCGCGCACGCCGAGGAAGGCGCGAAGGCGCTCGGCACCGAGCTCAAGCTGCCGCCGGTGCCGACGTTCTTCACCAAAGCGCCGACGTCGATCGCCGGGCCCGACGAAGTGCTGCCGCTCTCGAGCGATCTCTCGCCGCAGTATGATTGGGAAGCCGAGCTCGCCGTCATCATCGGCACCACGTGCCGCGACGTGTCGGAAGCCGATGCGCTCGACGTGGTGTTCGGCTACAGCGCGCTCAACGACGTGACCGCGCGCGATCTGCAGCGTCTGCACGTGCAGTGGTTCAAAGGCAAATCGCTCGATCACACCTGTCCGATCGGGCCGTGGATCGTCGACGCCGCCGACATCGGCGACCCGCAGACGCTCGACATCGCGCTGCGCGTGAACGGCGAGACGAAGCAGAGCTCCAACACCGCGAAGATGATCTTCAGCGTGCGCCAGATCATCGCGAGCCTCTCGGCCGGGCTCACGCTCGAGCCCGGCGACATCATCGCAAGCGGCACGCCCGAAGGCGTCGGCTTCGCGCGCACGCCACCCGAATTCCTCAAGGACGGCGACGTGATGGAAGTCGACATCGAGAAGATCGGCGTGCTGCGCAACGGCGTGAAGATCGGCTCGCTCGCGGCCGTCGGCCGCTAGCGCGATGGCGCGCGCTGTGCGGGCGGCGCGCGCCGTTCTGGTTGCCCTCGTGCCCGCGCTCTTGCTCGGCTTCGTGCACCAAACCGACACCGCGACCGGCCAAGGCGCGGCAATTTTCGCACGCGCCGTGCAAACCGCCGAAGCCGGCGCGTATCCGCACTACGCGCACTACCTTGTCGACGTGTCGTTCGCCAACGGCTCGCGTCACATCCACGATGCGTGGGACACGACCGAAGACATCACCCATGCGACGGTGTACGCCGACATCTTTAGCAAACGCGAACGCGCGTCGCCCTTCGTTCCGCACGGCATCAACCTGCAAATCGGCGGCATCGTGGTCAACCCGGAGCGGCCCGACGATCCGATCGGACCGGTCGCATTTGCGGTCGATCAAGATTTCGGCTTGAAGCCGCCACACGCATATGCGGTCGTTTACGATGCGGACACGTTCGCCTCCGACGCGGAGGGACTCGCGACGATCGGACACGCGGGCACGGAACTCCAACGTTACGCCGTGACGCTACTCGACGCCGACGCATCGACCGATCACCTCGCGCTCACGCCGCTGCGCGACCCCTACCACAATCGGTTGCGCGAACTCTGGGTCGACGCCAAGGATGCGACCGTACAAGAAGCGATCGTCGCCGGCATCGGCGATCGCGCACCGCTCGACTGCGTGCGGTGGGACGTGACGTTCGCGCGCGACGAGGGCGGAACATACGTCGCGGAGGAACGCGCGCTCGACGCACTCGATTACGGCAAGAGCGGCCGCCTCGAGAACGCACGGGTGACGTTCGACGATCTCACCTTGGAATCGCGGTTCCCCTTCCAATTCACCCTCGGCATCGAGTCGCCGGTCCAAACGCAACACGACCCGTAAGCATCCCCGCGCCACCGCCTGCCGCGTGAATATCGTCGCGTGTCCGGCTGCCACGTGAATGTTGTCGCGTCTCCGGTTCCCACGTGTCATGCCGAGCGGAGGTTCGCGTGCAGCGAACCTCCGCTCGGGATGACAGGGCGGGGCGCGTGACGCTGCGGGGGCGGCGGCGGGTGGGCGACCCCAGGTTTCCCTCAAGCAAACGAACGGTGATTGCGCTACTATGAGGGGTATGAACCGTCCCTTGCTTCGCAACGCCGTCCGCTCGGTGGCGTTGGCCGTCGTCGTCCCTGGCGTCTTCGTTCATCAAGCCGACTTGGCAACCGTGCAGGGTGAGGCGATCTTCGCGCACGCGATCAAAGTGCTGCAGAACGACGACTACGCGCGCTACGCGAAGTACGACGTCGTCGTGTCGTTCACCAACGGCGCGCGTCACGTCGACACGTGGGCGACGACCGAAGACATGACGCACGCGAGCGTCTACGCCGACATCTTCAGCCAACAGGAACGCGACGATCCGTATGTGCCGCACGGCGTGAACGTGGGCATCGGCGCGAATCTTCCCGATGCCTCGGCTCGCTCGCTGGGCGCGAACAACGGTACGCCCGATACCGGCACGGCCATATCCGCGACGGTCAACAAGAGTGGCGATACGAGCGATCCCGTCGGCCCGGTGGCGTTCGCCGTCGACCAGAACTTCGGATTGAGCGACCCGCGGCCGTACGTGGTCGTGCACGAGGGCGAAACGTTCTCCTCGCGCGCCGACGGTTTCACGACGATCGGACACACCGGGCTCAACGAAGCCCCGCGCTATCACGTCACGCTCGCCGATACCAACGGCAACGTCGCGCACCTCATGCTCACGCCGCTGCGCGATGCGTTTCGGAATCGGTTGCGCGAACTCTGGGTCGAGACCGACACGGGCATCGTGCGCCAAGCGATCGTGGCCGGCGTCGGTGACCGCTCGCCGATCGCCGACGGGAAGTTCCGCATCACGTTCGTGCAAGAGCAAGGCGGCACGTACATCAGCAAGATCGAGAGCATCACGCCGATCCACTTCGGCGACGACGACGACGTGAGCGACCTCACGTTCACCTTCGAAAACCTCGTGCTGACCTCGGACTCGCCGAAGTACCGGTTCGGCATCTCGACCCCGGTGCAAACGCTCCACGACCCGTAGCGATCGGCTATACTGAGGCCGTATGAACGTGATCTGCCTCGGGGCTTGAAGCCCGACCGAACCGGCGAGTTACGTCGTGTATCCGGACATCGTCGATGCCGCCCCGCCCGCACCCGCCGCGCCGATCGCGCCGGTGGAGAACGGCGCAGGCGTGGGATTACACCTCGACCTGAGCGCGTAAGTTCGGGCGCGCGACGGTCGGCCAGCCGAGACCGAACGCGGCGAACACCGCGAGCCCGGGCACGAGGCCGATCAGGTTCATGTTCGCGTCGACGATGAAACCGCCGAGCGTCGGCGCGAGCATCAACGCCACGTTGTTCATCAGGTCGTTGAAGCCGAGCATCTCGCCGCGGCGATCGGCCGGCACATCGGTCGAGAGCATCGCCGAGATCGTCGGCTCGATGCACGACGCGCCGATCGCCCACAGCGCGAGCACGCCGCCGAACGTCCAGAGCGTGTGCGCGAAGCCGAGCAGCGCGTACGCCACGACGCTGACGCCGAACCCGATCTGCGCAACGATCGCATCGCCGTAGCGCTCGGCGAGCGGCCCGACCGCGAGCCACAGCGTGATGCCGCCGACCACGCCCGCACCCGCGATCATGAAGCTCGCGTGCTCCGGTCCGAACCCGAGCGCGCGCTTGAGATACAGCGCGAGAATCGAAAAGAAGAACGTCACGGCGAAGATGAACAGGAAGTGCCGCAGGATCAGCCCGCGCACGTTCGCGCGCGTCCACACCTCGCGCGCCGCGCGCCAAATGTCGAGCGTCTCGCGCTTGCCGCCGGTGTTCGGCAAGAAGCGGAGCGTGAGCGCGATGTTCACCACCTCGATGGCCGCCGATACCACGAACGGCAGCCAGAAGCCGACGTGCACGAGCGCGCCGCCGAGCACCGGCCCGAGCACGATCGCGGCACCGAACACGACGCCGAAGCCGGCGAAGGCTTTGTCGCGCGACTTCTCGTCGGTCACGTCGGCGATGTAGGATTGCGTGACGCCGAGGTTGCCGCCGCCGATACCCGCGATGCCGCGCGCGACGAAGAGCATCGCGAGCGAGGGCGCCCAGGCGAGCAGCAGATACGCCGCGAGCGAGACGAACTGCGAGATCAACACGATCGGCTTGCGGCCGATGCGGTCGCTCAGCGCACCCCAGAGCGGCGCCGCGATGGCCGATGCAACCGCCATCGTGGCGAGCAGCGCGCCCACCACGGTACCGCTCGCGCCGAAGCGCTGCGCGTAGTACGGCAAGAGCGGGATCATGATCATGTAGCCGAGCACGTCGATTAGGGTGATGCCGTAGATCGGCGCGAGTGCGGCCACCATGCGCCGCCGTGAGGTGCTGTTCACCCGAGGACTGTACCCGCGTCGCTCGCTCGCCGCTCAGGTGCGACCCGAGCCGCGCCGGGCGGAAGCTGCGGTGCGCGCAAGAAAGAACCGCAGCGTGACCAGCCGCAAGCAGTTTCTCTCCATCGCCGGAGCCGGCACCGCCGCGGCCGCCCTGCCCCGCATCGCGCGAGCCCAGGGCGGCAAGACGCTCACGATCGGCTACGTGCCTTCGACGCTCTTCGCGCCGGTGTTCGTGGCGGTCGAGCGCGGCTACCTGAAGAGCGCCGGCATCACCGCCTCGCTCACGCCGATCGTCGCCGGCCAAGACGCGATGGCGCTCGTGGCGCAGAGCCAGCTCGATTGCGCGACGGCCGGCCTCTCGGCCGCGTTCTTCAACGCCGTGAACCGCGGGCTCACGGTGAAGTTCGTCGCGTCGACCGGCTATCAGCCGAAAGCCGGCCATCCGACGGCCCTGATGCTGCGCCAGGATCTCTACGATGCGGGCGTGCACGACGCCGGCGGCCTGCGCGGCAAAACGGTGGGCTGGCTCGGCAACGCCGGCGCGACGTCGGGCTACTACGTCGCGCTGATCATGCGCCCGTACGGCATCGGCATCAAGGACATCAGCGCGGTGAACATCGCCGCACCCGATCAGCAGGTCGCGCTCGAACGCAAGGCCGTCGACGCGATGTTCTGCGCCGCGCCGTTCACCGGACTCTTCGCCGCCAAGAAGCTCGCGCAAATCATCGGCACGCCGCCCGCCGGCATCGCCGGCACCGGCATCTTCTTCGGCCCCTCGCTCTTGAACGACGCCGGCTACGCGCGCGCCGTGATGGCCGCGTTCCGCCAGGGCGCGGCCGACGTGGCCGGCAGCGGCTACGCCGCGCCCGCGAACCTCGCCGCGATGGCGAAGTACGTCAACCAGCCCGTCGAGCTGATCAAGACGACCGATCGCTACGATTTCAAACCCGATCTGCGCATCGATCAGCGCACGCTGACCGACATGCAAACGGAATTCATCGGCCAAGGCATCCTCGCGTACAAGACCGCGCTCCCCGATTCGCAACTGATCCAGAGGTACTGACGCATGAACGGTCACGCATCCGCTCCCGTCTCGGTCACCGCATTTCGCAGCGTCACGTTCGGCGTGAACGATCTCGACGCGTCGGCGCGCTTCTACGAAGACGTGTGGCATCTCACGCCGGTCGCACGTGACGGCGGCGCCGCGTACTTCCGCGCGAGCGGCGACGAACACCACACGGTCGTGCTGCGCGAGACCGGCCAGCCGATGCTGATACGCGCCGACTTCGCCGCGGCCGATCGCGCCGCGGTCGACGCGCTCTACGAGCAGGTCGCACGCGCGGGTGGACGCACGCTCGGCGCGCCGGCCGCGCTCGACGAACCCGGCAACGGCTACGGCTTCACGTTCGTCGATCCCGAAGGCCGCACGTTCGCGGTGACGAGCGACGTCGAGCGTCATCGCGATGCGACGCCGGTGGAAAATCGTCCGAACAAGATGAGCCATCTCGTGCTCAACGCCGCCGACACCGACGGCATGGTGCGCTTCTTTCGCGCGGCGCTCGGCTTTCGCTTACGCGATCAAACCGCGCGCATGGATTTCCTCGGCTGCAACCGCGATCACCACAGCGTCGCGATCACGCGCATGGGCAACGTGTCGCTCAACCACGTCGCGTTCGAAGTGCCCGACCTCGACTCGCGGATGCGCGGCGCCGCGCGCGTGCGCCGCGCCGGCACCGAACTCGAGTGGGGCATCGGTCGTCACGGGCCCGGCAGCAACATCTTCGCATACTTCTGCGATCCGAACGAGCTCGCGATCGAGTACACGACCGCGATCGATCAAGTCGACGACGCCACGCATCGCCCCGGCACCGCCGCCGACTGGAAACCGCCGATCGCCGGCAACCCCGACTACTGGGGCTTCGCAAAGCCCCCATCCGAACGCTTCGAACACGCCAGCGGCGCCAAACACCCCGCCGCCCCCCACCGCTAACCCCGCACGGTTCGCTCTACGCGAACCTCCGCTCGGGATGACAGGGGGTGAGCGATGTAACGAACCTTACGCGGGAACGGCGTCGCCGATCCAGCGGATCGCGCCTTCGACGTCGCGCGGCTTGCGCTTCGGCTCTTCCGCCGCGACGGCGCCGAGGTACACGAGTGCGATGATCCGATCGGAGGGATCGAGGCCGAGGAAGCGTTTCACCTCGCCGCTGTAGCAGATCTTGCCCGACTTCCACGCGGCGGCGAGGCCCTTCGCGTGCGCGGCGAGCAGCAGATTTTGCACGGCAGCGGCGGTCGCGGTGAGATCTTCTTCCGCAACGATCGGATTCTCGTCGGTGCGAACGCTCACCACGATCACGTACGGCGCGCGCGAGAGCTTCTTCGTCTCGCCGGCGATGAACGTCTCGCGCTGATCGAGCGCCACGCTCGACACGGCCGCGCGCGCCCACACGGCGCCGAGTTCCTCGCGCGCCGTGCCGCTGACGACGCTGAAGCGCCAGGGCTGCGTCATCTTGTGGTTGGGCGCCCACACGGCCGCTTCGATCAGCTCCACGATCGTTTCGCGCGGCACCTCGCCCGTGCTCTTGCCGATCGTCCGGCGCGTGGTGATCGCCTCGAGAAGTTCCATGCCGCGCCGTTCGCCACCGATTCGGGCGTTCCGCGCGTCTAAGGGGCGATGCAGAACCCCCTTGCGGTCGCCCTCGGCTCGGTCTTCGCCGCCATCGGCGCCGGCGCGCTGGCCGCCCCCCGCCTCTCCGCCGCCCAATACGGGCTTCCCACCGACGATCCGACCGCGCTTGCGCTCGTGCGCGCGCTCGGCGCCCGCGATCTCGCCATCGGCGGCGCGCTCGTGTCGAACCGCGGCGATCGTCCGGCGCTCGCGCGCATCTGCTTCTGGTCGACGATCGTCGCGCTGGCCGATGCGGCTGCGGTCGGCTCCGTGCACGGCCTGCGCCCGCAGCACATCGTGCACCTCGGCGGGGCGGCGGCGCTCGCGCTCGCAGGCATCAGCTTCCGCAAGCCGCTGCCCGAACCGCCCGTCTAGCGTCAGCTCGCGGGCGAACGCGGCTTCGCGTCGATGAGCAGCTGCGTGAGCTGACCGCGGCACGTGCCGCAGCCGGTGCCCGCGAGCGTCACGCGGCCGATCTCGGCGACGTCGTGCGCGCCCGCTTCGATCGCACGCGTAATCTCGCCGAGTGGAATCTCGTTGCAGATGCACACGAGCTCCACGCCGGGCTCGCGCGCCGTCGCCGCCGCCGCACTGCCCATGCCGTCGGTACCGAACATCAGCGCGGCAAGCGATCCCGGGAGCGGCGTGCCGCGTTCGAACGCGGCGGCGAACGTCGCGGCGGCGCGTGCGTCGCCCACGACCTGCGCGCCGACGAGCAAGCCGTTACGTGCGATCGCGCGACGGTACGCGCCCGACGCGTCGGTCACCGCGATCGACTCGTCGCCCGCCGTCGCGTCGCGCGCGCCGAGCGCGACGACGTTCACGCCGGCGACCTTCAGCTTCGTGCCGACCTTCGATCCGCCGTACGACGTGCGCCGCCCGGTGAGCCGGTCGGCCAGCACCGCGCACTGTTCCCACAGCGGCTCGACCAGACCGTACATCACGCCGCGATGTTGCGCGCACTCGCCGATCGCGAAGATCGCCGGATCGCTCGTCTGCAGCCCGTCGTCGATCGTGATGCCGCGTTGCACGTCGAGCTCGGCCGCTTTGGCGAGCTCGGTGTTCGGCACGATGCCGCAGCACACGATGATCACGTCGCCGGCAATCTTCTCCCCGTCGGCAAGCTCGATGCCACGCCCCGACTCGTCGTCGTATGCGCGCATCGCACGCGCGTTCGTCTTCACCTCGATGCCGAGCGCTTCGATCTTGGTGCGCAACGCGCGGCCGCCTTCGGCGTCGAGTTGTTGTTCCATCAGCGTCGGCATCAGATGGATGACCGTCGGCTGCGCACCGAGCGCGCGCAGGCCGCTCGCGGCTTCGAGACCGAGCAATCCGCCGCCGAGCACGATCGCGCGCGTCCCGGGCGTCACCGCGGCGCGAATGCGCTCGCAGTCGGCGATCGTGCGGAAGACGTACACGTGCGGCGCGTCGAGCCCCGGGATCGGCGGCACCATCGCGCGACTGCCGGTCGCCATCACGAGCGTGTCGTACGGCACCACGGCGCCGTCGGCGCAGGTCACCGTCTTCCGCTCGCGATCGATCGCGGTCGCGCGCGCGCCGCGATGCAGCGTCACGCGCCGGTCGGCGTACCACTCCGGCGGGTGCGTGACGATCTCGTCGATCTCGCGGAAGCCGCCGAGCACGCCCGAGAGCATGATGCGGTTGTAGCCGCCGTGCGGCTCATCGCCGAGCACGGTCACGTCGAACGACTCGCTCGCCCGCGCGCGCAGGTTCTCGACGAAGCGCGCGCCGGCCATGCCGTTGCCGATCACCACGAGCCGCCCGCTGCGCACCGCCGGCGGCGGCAGCGCCGTACCGTCGAGCGCGGCGGCGATCGCGCGAAAGAACACGTCGGTACCCACGCGCTCGACCGTCTGCGAGAAACGTTCGCCCGCGAGCGCGTGCTCTTCGTATTCGGCGAGTAACGAGTCGACGACGTGCGGCATCTCGGAGCGCGGGATCTTCTTCGGATACACGTCGCCGAGCCGGCGCTCGCGCGCGTTCCCGCCCACGTACATCGCGTACGCCTCGACGCGCTTGCCGTTGAACTCGGTCATCGCGCCGGCGAGGCCGATGTCCGCGACCTGATGTTTCGCGCACGAATGCGGGCAGCCGCTCACGTGAATGCGGAAATCCGCGTAGCGCGGATCCTCGCGCCGCGGCGCGAGATACTGCGCGAGCTCTTCGCCCATCGTCATCGAGTGCGCGACCGCGAGCGGACAGTATTCCAAGCCGACGCACGACACGACGTCGCTGATGCCGCCGCGCCCTTCGGTGCGCAGGTCGACACCCTGGATCGTCGCGATCGCCGCCGCCACGTCGGCCTCGCGCACGTCGTGCAGTTCGGCGTTCTGATCGGGCGTGAGGTGCACGATGCCGTCGCCGAACTGCTCCGCCGCCGCGGCGAGCGCGCGCGCGGCGACGACGGGCAGCTCGCCCATCGGCACGAGCGCCGGCACGGTGAAGAGACCCGGCTGCTTCTGCGGCACCGCCGAGCCCGCGACGCCGCCGCGCACCGGCGCGCTGCTCGCGGCGGTCGCCGGCAGCGGCGCCATCGTCATCGCGTGCGCGGCCTTCGCCACGGCGAATTCCTCGTCGAACACCGCGCGGACGCGCTCGGCGCCCCACGCATCGACCAGCAGTTTGATCTTCGCCTTCGCTCGCGCGCTGCGGTCGCCGTACTTCACGCCGATCGCGACGAGCGCATCGAACGCCGGCAGCATGTCCTCTTGCGCGAGGCCGCGCCGCAATTCGATCGCAAGCCGCGGCGTCGCACCGAGCCCGCCCGCGCCCCAGAGCGTGAAGGTCGGCGCGCCGCCGGCCGGATCGGGCGTCGCAACGAAGCCGATGTCGCTCGTCGCGACGTGATCGTCGCAGTGCGGCGAACATGCGATCGCGACGTTCATCTTGCGCGAGAGATTCGTCTCGTCGCTGATCTCGACGATGCGTTCGTGCAAGAGCAGCGCGAACGGTTCGAGCGGCAGCACCTCGCCCGCGAACGTGCCCGCGTGCGCGCAGCCGATCACGTTGCGAATCGTATCGCCGCAGGTGCCCTTCGTGGTGAGCCCGACCGCGGCGAGCGCCGCGTGGATCGCGGGCACATCTTCGATATGCACGTGGTGCAACTCGAGTCCGCCGCGCGTCGTCACGTGCACGCTCGGATGACCG
>Ga0116228_10004862_pt1 | contig 11958 bp, 9 predicted proteins | sample S1TSphfallax_2_FD_89694 | JGI IMG/M metagenome (GOLD analysis project Ga0116228, IMG submission 89694) | Host-associated microbial communities from peat moss isolated from Minnesota, USA - S1T2_Fc - Sphagnum fallax MG | ecosystem: Host-associated > Plants > Peat moss > Unclassified | place: USA...
ATCATGAAAACGAAGGTTCTTTGTTAATAAAATGCAAGATGGATTATCAGAATGTAGTGTAATGGGTTGAGGCATATAGCAATAAGAATTGGAGCCAAATTTTGAAGGAGTTGCTACAACTATACCACCTCTTTAGCAAGAGAAGTTGCTGTAATTTATTCACTTTTTGTTGAAGACAAAGCCATGGTCATTTGCTAGCTGCAATGCCAAAATATTGGCTAACCTCCGAGCATGAAAATGTAACTCAATGTGGAGTTTCATGTATTGGCATCACTGGGCCAATCTGTGCCAGCATAACCTTGCAATCATAAATTTTTAAATGAAGAGTAGCTAGGTCAACCTTATGGTCCTAGTAAATTGTAAGTAATGACAAAAAAAAATTACATCACTCCAATGGCTTGGACTAGGTTGATAAATTGAATGCAATGGCCCACTGGATATGATAGATCCAGTCATATTGTTGTTGCTAAATAAGTTAGGTGCCCTGTAATGCTAACATAGCCAAGGAACTGCTATAATAACATTTTGTCCAACAAAAGAAGATGGGCTCATGTCTTTTGTTAGTTTAACCTTTGATGACATGGGAGAACTGGTTTATAATCCACCATATTAAATTTTGCAAGGATATCTTAAATATATATTTTTCTTGTGATCACTTGATGGATTTAGTAGATTAATCTTGGATTATTTGGATTGCAAGAGAATATGAAATTTCTTTTTTGTTAATCATTGCAAATTTTTCATTTAATTCATCGTTATAATACTTTAAATAATGAAGATCACCAAGTGAACTGATCACCAAATCATCCACATATAATGTTAGCACCACAAATGTCTTATTATTTTATTCACTTAATATAAACATTTGTATCACTTGCATATTTTTGGTAACTTACCTTAAGTAGATGAATACATTTTATATTTCATACCTTGGACTTATACTCATCTATATAAATAAATCTTGCATACTTTGAACTTTGCTTCAATTTGTAAATGGTTTTCAAAAGTTTACAAATGTTATCTCCATTTTGTAAATGCATGTAGGTAACCTTTCCATATAAATTTCTTCATCTGAATGAGAATGTAAAAATGCAATTTGGACATCAAGTTAATGAACATGATAATTACGAATAATGATCAAAATAAGTAAAACTCATAATGGAACCATTTTGACCACAAGGGAGAATGTCTCATTATAGTCAATCCAACTTAATTGACACCTTTAGGTGTTAATCTAACTTTTTATATATCTATTATTGTCTCATCAATTTTATATTTGCATTTATATATCCACTTACAGCCAACCATGGATTGATCCCAAGAGCAAGGAACCAAAATCTATGTTTGATTATGGAATAATATTTAAAATCCATAGTGGATTTCCAATTAGAAAAGTCAGATTGAGCCAAAGCATCTTTGTAAGATGTTGATTCATTTGTTTGGACTGAGAAACCCATATGTAGAGTATGTAAAATCTATATGTACAAACTTTGTTGACGTAAATTTACCTTAGCAATACGATTTGACCATCTTAAATATGGTTCTTGTTGATTGTCAGATTGTGAAAAAGGGGAATGGGAAAGGTATTATATGAATCTTCAATATAGGATTGAATTTCAAACTGAGGTTTAAATGTATTTGTGGTATGGTTGTTAGTATTTGGGTGTTCAATGGGTGAATATGTAACTCTGGTGACAATGGATGCACATAATTATTTTGAGGTGTGTTTACTTCATACACTAAATATATATGAGGATTATTTTGAGGAGGAGCCAATAATGATTGTATTGTTGATAGTTGTGTTATGACAGAACCATGAACCATATTTGGCAATATAACATTTTCATCAAAAATGACATTTCTACTGAAATAAACTTTTTTGAGTGACCATATTATATAAACAGTAACCTTTGACACCATCAAGTTCAGAATATCCTATATACTTTGTATTAACAAGGTGAATATCCATTTTTGATGTTTTTCTTCAAGCACATGTTTATAAGCAACATAATCAAATATGCCAAAATGGATGATATCTAGTTTTTTACCTATCAACATTCATAAGGGGGTCTTGCCAAGCACCAAAAGATAGATGATCTATTTTGCATATAAATGTGATGTTATAAATAATTTAACCTCACCCCAAAATGACTTAAGCAATTTTGCAAATTTCAACATATTACATGTCGATCCAACAAACGTCTTGTTATTATGTTCAACAACACCATTGTGTTATGAGGTATTGTTAGTTAATCGTTTGGATATGTCATTAATCTCACAAAAGTTGGAAAACTCTTTTGATGTAAACTCTAACCATTATCAAATCAAAGTGTCTTCAACTTCATGCCTAATTTTATTTCAACCATTACCTTGTACATTTGAAATTTTTCAAACACTTCTTGCGCAAAAGATAAATCAATGTAGTATACCATGAGTAATCATCAATAAAAATAACAAAATATTTAACACCATCATTGGTCTATACTTGCATGGGTCCACACAAGTTAGAACGAACCAAACCTAAAATTCCTTCTAATCTAAAAACAAGGTTATTAAGGAAACATGTAATGGGTTGGTTTCCTAGAATACACCTTTCACATTGGGAGTTGGTTATAATACATTAAACAATCCAATTATCAAATTGAATTCTATCATTTTTTTTCATTGTCTCATAATGTAAGTGACTTAGTCTATGATGTCATGGTATTGAAAAGTTCTTATTGGATGTGATCATCATAGCCAAATAATTAGTCATATAGTTTGACCCCACTTCAACCAAATAAAATGAAGTGTAAGCAAGATAAAACATTTAATGTTTTTAACTAAATGATAAAAAATGAGGTACTTTTTGACTAATGTCCATTAATTTTCAAATTTCAGATTATGAAACTAGGTTTCAAGTAGGTTTTCAAAAATATAATTAACTTTTGATGTGTGCTTTGGAATATGAACTTTTGCAAGTAGGTGCAAGTAGGTTCTAACAAAAAGAAAGTTTTGTTTTTTGTATCACCCTTTAAAGAATCTTCATATTTCAACTTCACATGCATTTATTTCATTAACTTTTCTAGGATAAAAGTACTTTTGGAAAAAAATAATAATCAACAAGTTTCATGCTTTTAATTTTTTATAACTAGATTCTTAGAAATATAATACACAATAAGGATGAATCTTGACACATAATTTCATGCAATTTGATGTTATTTCTCATAGTTATATTCATGACACAAGATTTCAAAGGAGACATTTACATTTTTTCATCTACTTTATCATGCTTTTATCCAATGATCCTTCTATCCACTTTTGTAAATAAGTTTTAAATACAATGATCATGGAAGAAAGATATTATTTTTTTCCTTACTTTGTTACTTTTGATATTGAAATGAAACTCTTTGCCAATGTAAATATATGCATCACATCACATATAGTTGTAATGTGCCCTTTTATATACGAATAGTAACAATTCCAATGTTTACAACTTGATATTGATGGTCACCCCCAATGTACATAGTTAATGGTTTATCCAATAATTTGTATGAATTAAACCATTCTTGTGTGGAGTCATGTGTTGGGTTGCTCCAATGTCAACATGTATTTTTAGCTATATTAAACTTTTGATCAACAATTGAGAATAGTTGCAATGGTTCAGTGACTAAATTAGCTTGATTTTATATTGATTTGATTTTATAATTCCATTGAATCTATCTCATTTCTTTTGTTTACAATCTAGTGCAACATGATTATTTTTCCCACAATAATGACAAGTTTTATCTTGATGCGCATTTGGGTTTGTGCAATACTAGCATTGTATTGGGAAGGGTTGTGATATTGTTTGGACTTCCCTTGGAATTTGGGCTTAACCACTATGGCTTCATTTAGAGGTTCTTGCCATTTTTCTATAAACTCAATTAGCATCCAGTTTTTATAATGTAAGTTGGATTAAAATTTCATGAATGGCAACCTTAGATACCATATCTGTGTTCATATTGTGTTTTTAATTTGTCCCACATTGCTTTGAAGGTATTTATTTGTCTTATTGTTTGTATCTACCAATCATTGCAATGAAAAATTATGTTTGCTTGTGTCTTGAAGTCTTTCAACTTCCAAGCCATAAGTAAGGCATTATTTGATGTTGTTCATCTAATTTAGACCCATCAATCACTCCCCAAATTTTGCTTCTCATTAATAGCATTTGTAGCTAATCAACCAAGTATTATAATTAGTACTATTCAACTTATGAATTTGATAAGCACCATGTGAAGAGAAGACATTGCCATGATTAATATTTGTCATTGAACAAAATACAATCAATCCATGCCAGAAAAATTCTTCTTCATGTAAAACCCACATGTCTCTTGCTGGCTTGCAATTTGTAAATTGGGTTCTAGAGATTACTATCAGTTGCACAATCTCTTTGTGCAGAAACATGACAGTAATCTCAAAAGATGTGGAAAGCTTAGAAGGTATGTCCTACTTACCAGTTTCAGTTTCTTTTTCTCCTTTTGAGAAAAATAACCAGCAACATTTGGTATCAAAATCATGCCAAGAAAATGACAGGATTCTCCAAGGGATTTGCATTTTTTCTTCCATACAAGAAAAGAATGAGTCTTACTTCTTACTTAATGATCTTGAAGGCCCCTATTTCCCCCAGCATCAAAGTTGAAGAGCAAATTGAATTTGGACATGGGATCTTCAACATTTAAGTGGTTGTTGGCATATCAAGGATACTAGGAGTTATTCTTTCCATATTTTCACAAATCAGTGGGTTTTGTACATCTGGTTCTCTCATTCTTTGTTGCTTTGACAGATGACTTATCAGATTCCATAGCATCACCAAGGAACACTAGGCACAGTGTGATGAGATTTCACAGCACCACAAAGGAACAGTAGGTGTGGTGTGATGAGACTCCAGAGCACCACCAAGGAACAGTAGACGGGGTGTGATGAGACTCCAGAGCACAACCAATGAACAGTATTCCCACTCTGATGTCAAGTTTTCAGATGTGGCACAACTCACTGTCTAGCATCAATGGTGCTCTGTGAGGTTTTTTCCACTCACAATGAGGTTAAGTGTTCACCGTTTTCTGTAGTACCATCACAGGCTCTTCCTCCATCCTTGAATAGACCAGGTGTTGAATTGCTTCTGCAGCCCATCATTTGAAGCATTGCAACATTGTTGTTTTGAGCAGTTACAATTTTGCAACTTCCAATTATGTGTATTTTTAGTCCATCATAAAGACCTGTCTGATATTTTCTAGTGAAATTTAGAGGAAACTTGTCAGGCCTAATATTGCAAAGGACAACTTCCGCTGTGTAAGAAATCTTCCACCATGTAAGGTGTCCTCCTGATGAGACAAGCAGCCATTTGGACTGGATGGGATGGTCTTTACACAACATACAGGGTAGCAACTTCCTGCATTCATGGTTTCTCAGCTCCATGTGGCCTCAGGCCTCCAAGCTCTAGTTCACAGGACCTTAAAACCATAAAACCCTTCATTGTAATATGTGCCATAACTTAATGTCAACTGGTAATGCTAATATAATATATCAATAAATGCCCCATATTGTACATTGTAAAGCATGGAACCACAAAGTTTATCTCACACATGCATCACAAGCCACAACCTTTTGTGTGAGAAAAAACCCAGTCTCTTGTAATGCTCAAATGCTACCCTTATGCTATACATTGTTAGTTTGCCTGGAAGGTTTTAACAACACAGCACCACAAAGTGCTGTAACAAAGGAGTTAAGATCCAAAGTTCTCAACATTCCATTAGTCTCCAAGTGAAGTGAAGAATTTGTAGCTTCCTGTCAAGAATCACAGCACAATGGAAAGTTGGAAACAATGATCCACATACATTTCTATGTTGTTTCGAGAGAGCTTCAGATTTGCTGCAGGAATTGCACAAACCCAAAACCCAATCTGCTTATCACATGGAATCTGCATTTCGTCCTCAATACAACACCCCCTGTGCTGATATGCACTGTGCCCAAGCTCACACTATTATTCAGAGTTGGTTTAATGTTGAAGATGCAGCAGAGAGTGAAACTTGCAGGAGAATGGAATTGCAGAAGATGCTGCAGCAGCGAATGAAATTGCTGGAGAATGGAATTGCAGAGAGAAAGGAATCGCAGAAGATGCAACAGAAGAGAATGGAATTTACAGGAGAACGGAATTACAGATACATGAGCAGAGAATAAAAGTGCAGGAAAATGGAATTGCGAATGCATGAGCAGAGAATGAAATTGCAGATGCAAATTGAATCTGTCAAATCTGCCAGTAATTTTTTACTCCTCCTTCTCCTTGTTGCTTTGATTGCAGTGTTTGTGACTCTCCACCTCATCCACCACCACCACCACCACCACCACCAGCGGCTGGCCGCTGCTGCAAATCTCTCATTTCATTTTCCTGCTCTTTGTTCTCTTCTGCCACACACATATCAGACGAGACTACCAGCAGGAAAAGGGCATCGAACTGCATCCCTGATGATGACTTCTCCACAAGAGACAGACGAAACCCCATTCTTCTTGTCTGCACTCAAAACACACGGCCCGAAGCCCTACAATTCTGACTTGTCCGGCTGCTGGTGCCGCGCCCTCCCCCCCGAAAAGCATCGACAAACACATTTGCAAGTCAAAAGTTCAGCCCAGAGGCAGCAGAGGAACACAGCCGAAGGTGATAAGGGAAGGTGGGTGGATATAGGGAAATCGCTGAGAGAGAGACAGAGATACACACGAGAGAGAGAGAGAGAGAGACACAGAGAGGGAGGGAGGTGGATTTAAGGGCGCAGATATGGCTGCAGCAATGTCCTCCTCCCTTTCAATTCCTCACCTTGCGTACTATCTTCGTCTGAGGCCTCGCTCCGGTTGTCACAGCACTGCTGCCACCACCCAGTGTGCGGAGACGGGCGTCGTCGAAGCAGGAACCTGTGATTCCTTGTGCTGTGAAATTGGGCCTGCTGTTTCTGGAGGGAAATTGAGCCGGAGGCGAGCGTCGGCTGCTGCTGCTGCAGCATTATGGGTTGGACTTTCCTTCATACCGGGACTGGAATCGCAAGGTGAGAAAGTCGCGCTCTTTTCTAACTTAGTTTGGGACCTTCTTGGGTCTTAAGAGCCTTCCTGGTGTGCAACTTGTGGTGCTTGATCAGCAAAAGATCTGATGGAGTGTTGACAATAAGACTGCAACATTTTCTTGTGAGTTTGCAGCTGCGGAAGGAGGAGGAGGAGGACCTTTAAGCAAATACATAAAGAGGTGCGCGTAGAAAGAGCATGCCCATCACATGTAGCTCCCCTTCAAAGCTCCTGCACTTGTCTCCATTATCTTCTTTTCTGAGTATCAGAGATGGTATTAGAAGTAGCAAGATGATTTCAACGGGCACGGTGAATTTGCCATCTGCTGAAAGGCAATAGACTGTTGATTCTCAACAGAAGCAGCTTTTTCTGTGACACTTCCTCCTTATGCACTTTATGTTTGTGTTGCATCATCAGGAAGAAGCTTTCCAGCAGAAGCTTTTTCTGAAATTTCCCTCCTTATGCATCATTGATGTGATGTTTGTGTGGCATCAGCAGGTATCAATAGAGGTTTTTGCTGACAATTACCTCCTTATGCATCATCGATGTGATGTTTGTGTGGCATCAGGAAGAAGCTTGACCCTTTGGAAACTTACGTACCGACAGTGGTGTTGGCACAGCGACAGTTTGAGGATGTTGGTATAAAGCTCTTTCACCACCAGCTTTCACCAGATCCAAAGAGAAAGCAGCTGTAATATAAAGTCACATTTGGAACACTCAGTGTAGCTCTGCAAAAACTTTAGAAACTGAAGCAACAGTTTTTCCTCTTGGATGGGACAACAGAACCAAGCTTGTCAATTCAATTTGTTGCGATACAGAGACTGAGCATGTGATATGGTTTTCTTCTTTGTACCAGGTGGAATCCTAGTCAGAGAGAAACCAGAATTTTCTGATGCACGGTCCCTATTGCGATCAGGACCTGCAGGATCACTTCGGACGGACATCAGAGCTGTAAGCCTCTAGCAAACCATTGACCCACAAAGGGTGGAACAAGATGGACTCAAGTTTGAAGAATTACATTCAACCTCTGGTTCAAAAGCAGTTGTTTGCATGGATTTCTGAGCACAATCTCCTCCATACACTTCTGGAGTGGGAAGAAATGCTGCATTTTTATCTTGAACTAAGGTCGTTGTTTTGGTGCACAAGATCTCATGATTAATTGTGTTATTTAGAACAGTACTTAGCTGCCTCAGTTGCAGTATCACTGTCTGACATCCTGTTGTAATGAGAAAGAGCATTGGGAGCTTTCTGTTACTAAGTTTCATTTTTCTTTCTGTAGGTTGCACAGTATGCAGCAGAGGCAGGTGAGGGAAAGGCTGCCACTGATGCAGTTGAGCAATGTCTTAGGTATGGGTATTCTCACTGTTCAAGTTATTGTCCTATTGTACTGTTGTGTTGATTTCGATAGTTACATATACTGCTCTATTGCCATTGTGTCCAGGCTGAACAAAGGATTTAAGGTTGAGGTATGGTCTGAATTAAGCAACATGATCTCTGGAAGTTTGAATATGTCATTTAGACGATGTGGAAGGAGTCATTATCTGATTCTAACTTCCACTCGATTTGAGAAGCTTTATTGCTGACAAATACCATCTACACATCCAAACAGTGCTTTAGAGGACTTGGACTCCCTCCTGATTCGGGCGTCAAGGAGTGAATCATCAGCTTCTGTGGACACCATGAAGAATAGAGTCTCTGCAGCAGTGACTGCCTTAGACAGGTGGGGTTTTCACCAATGCCTCACAAAAATGTCTTCATGAATTTCTTGTAAATTGTGACATGATGCATCTCCCTCGCTGACATCATCAGTGCACAAAGTAGTAGCTTTTGTTTATAAACATTCATGTTTAGAGCATTTGTACTACTGTAAGAAGCTGGACAGTAATGCAAAAGTAAATGTTCATTGTGTACAATTCCAGACTTTATTTTCTTTTTTGTCTAACTATATGACTACGATCTTTTGTGGATGCAGGCTTTTAGCAACAGTTCCTTCACCTGTTTTGGAGAAAGGGAAGGCCATAGCCACTGCTTATATGGACCAAAGTGCTACTTTTGATGAAGCAAATCCAGATTTTACCGTGATTCAAGGAGGAGACTCAGAGTTGCTTAAAGGTCTTTTGTAAGGCTTCAAATCTTTCTCATTTCTGGTTTCTACTCCCATCAGGTGTGCTCAGTAGGTTGAGTTTGTACTTACAACTGATGTCATGATTTCAGGCAACTGAGTTTTGCCCTTCAGGCATTTAAGTTTGTATCAATCATACAGCGGTTTGGCAGAATTTTTTCAAATCAGGTTAGAAAGGATGTTTACTATATTTTTTCATGTAATGTTGTTCTTGATCCTTGAACTAAAATTTGCACCAATCCATTACACTCATTCATCATGCATTTTCAAATGTATAATCCAATTCATTACAAAGTCCAATTCTCTCAATATGCTTGAAACCCAGTGCCCAAAGTTATCATGAAACCAGAGGAGCTCACACTTCTAGGCACAATATCTCCATTACATACCATCTGAGGTATGATGACAAACAGGGTTTATAGGGAATCCATGCCATTTGCCTAGGAGTTAAATCTTCAATCACCTGCCAGTGCAGCATGTAGTCAGACTCTCTCTCTTTTGTCTTTGTTTATCTAGATGTAATCTATCCTTTTCTTCATAGAATATGATGTGGTGTGTCTCTACAGCTATAGCAATAAACAGTCTTAAGAGCACTGTCTGTCTTAACAAGAACCCTGGAGACCAAATCCCTGCAGGATATAAGTGTTCTCAGAGCCAACAGTGGACTAATAATGCTCACACAGAATCAAACAGGAGTACCATGCTCTCTTGCTACTCTTACAATCAAGGACTGAACAGAACTCTCTAAAGATCAATGTATGAATACATGTCAATGCTATTCAGGATGTCTACAAATTCTTCTTGAACTTCATCTAAATGGGCGACACTTGCCAGCCTCTTTTGCATTGTGCTGGCAAAAGCTCAATCTCTTGCATGCATGGATCTCTCTTGGCCAGGTCCTGGTCTCATTGTAGTTTATTCATGACAGGAATTATGATCAGGAAGATATGATGAAATTTATGTAACTGTTTTTGCTGAAAGAAGCAAGACATGTGAATTCCTTATTTTTGTCGCAAGGTGTTGCAACAGAAAGACTTGGAGTATCTTGCATCCGATCAGTGCCACTAATTCAATTACAGCCTTGTGTAATACATGCTTGCTCATACCATGTGTAACTGCACACCATGGACCATGGCTTGGTCAGTTTGTATTCCAAGGTCATTGTAGTCATCCTGCTACTTATTGTCTGCTGCAAAAGTTTAGTGAATCAAGGAGTTAGACCCATACTGAGGACTTGTTGTGCAGTCTGTGCATGGAGCAATTGTTGTGCAAATTGCACCTTATCAAGTGCCTGCTTCAGCCTGTGTATTAGCTCCATCACTGGAATTGTATGTTCTGCACCCATCCCCCTCCCCATGCTCCTTTACTTTCCCATGCTCCAACCATGTTTTAGCATCAGCACAATTTGCAGCATGTTGACATTACAGTTTAGGGTTTACTAATTTCCTCGAATACATATGAATGATTCAATCAGCAGAGAAAAGATTGTAGCTCAGGATGAATCTGCATCCCCCACCAGTTCTAATGGGTTGTTGCTTCGGAAGCATAGGACCAATGTGCACATGAAGATTAACTGTTTCTTGTTGCCAACTTCGGTTATAGAAGCAAAACTTGTACAGCCCCTTCTTCATCGCTGTAAAGTTAAACTTCTCTCCCATTACATGCCTCACAACATACATGGGCTGGCCAGAGGGTGCTGCAATCTGTAAACCCCACTTTCCCCTCCCTTCCCTCCCCTTAGTGCTGCAATGTGTATTGTTCTTCCAAAGAAAGGTACACATATGCACACAAATGTAAGGATTTACAGAGATCTGTAAGAATTGGGAGAGGAGTAACACCATAAACAACAGACTTACAATGAGATCAACTCCTAGGGGTTGAAAGTACATTGTCTGTTCCTGTTCAATCACCACGAATGAGACATGTACAATCTGAGCAGCCTGGGTCACATCATATGACAAACATTCCTTGTACTCCATCTGGAACTGGATGCTTTCACCTTGTTCTGCACTACATAGCATACAGCATGCAAAGAGTACAATCCAGAGCTGCTGGCCCTCCATGCCCAAAACTCTCATTGCCTATGTTATCTTCCCACTACTTCAATCATTCTCTTCCTCATGTTTAATGGAAGTTGAATTGCAGCAGCCTTCAGCCTTCAGATACTAATTGGGTGCTACCTTCTTATCCTTTCAAAGTACTGAAATTATTATACAAATTTGGTTTTCAAAACTTGTTTTGGCATCTTCAGCCCCCTGTAAACCTGCACTTTTCTTCACTTTGTTGTTGCTTGCAAAATTCCAAAGACAAGGACACCGATCTTTCAAGACACACCAGGAAACTGAGATCAAACCCTTTAAATATAATATTGAATTGTTTTCCAGAGATGGTGTAGTATGAATCAAAATTTCAGTGCTTAGATTGCAGAATTGATGACTACAGAAAGTTGGTGTGGAGATCTAAGTTAGGGTATTAACCTTCATGGTCATGTCCTCAGAAGGCTAAGGCAGCCTTGAGAAATTAGCATAGTAAAATCACCTGGAGGACGTTCCAATTTCGAGAAAGAAAGTGTCTGAAGATCACATGATAGCATATATGTGTTGCCATACACAATCCCCTCTTCAAAATGAATACATCCATTTCATAACCAGGCAGCATTGACAACAAAGTCATAATCTGTGGTGTTGTAAATTGTAGTACAAGAATTGTTCTTGTGACAGAGTTATAGGGTCAGTGACCAGCATACCTCTTGGCCTAGTGTGAGGTGC
>Ga0116228_10004863_pt1 | contig 11955 bp, 6 predicted proteins | sample S1TSphfallax_2_FD_89694 | JGI IMG/M metagenome (GOLD analysis project Ga0116228, IMG submission 89694) | Host-associated microbial communities from peat moss isolated from Minnesota, USA - S1T2_Fc - Sphagnum fallax MG | ecosystem: Host-associated > Plants > Peat moss > Unclassified | place: USA...
ACATAATTTTTATTTTATAGGTGAAATGCAATGGGTTGTGATCTCATTAGGGTAAATGCAAGTTAAAGTGGCCCACCATGGACTCATAAAAAACATCCAAAAAGTTCATATTTTGGCTTTTTTTTTCAAATTTCAATGATTGATGGTCAAATTTGATATTATTTTGATGTCATTTTTATTTTTAAAATCCAAGCCCTTTTAGAGTTCCTTGTTTTATGCTTCTCCAAAACAAATCGGATTAAGAATTTTTTTAATTGAGTTAGATATTGGCTTTACACTTTTTAAGCATTTTTCATGTTGATTAAAAGTCCACAACTAATATTTTAAAAAAAATTTGATGTTAATTTGTTCAAATTTGTGTTCATTAAAGAAAAAATATTGTATTCTAAGTCCCTACAGAGAATATTAATAATATTTAGGTCATTTCAAAGTCCATATATCAAACAATTTACCAATTGGCAAGTCCACAAGTTCAAGTTTCAAAGTTCATAATGTTTTTACCTTAATGAGTTATGCAATATAATTTGCATAGTCATTTAAATAATTAAGTTGAGAATTTAAATCCAAGTCCCTAAGATGAAATTAATGTATATGTGCATAGTTATGAAGCTTCCAATCACAACACCTTGTACAATTTAACCTTGTGACATAAAAAGTGGGCCACTTTAGCTTGCATCTACCCACCATTGGTGGCACATCCATGGTACTAATTTGCTTTTTGGCCAAAATATGGCACTTGAACACCCACGCATTCAAATTGGCAACATCTTTAACCAAAGTAGTAGACCAATGCACCATGTTTAATTCTTGTTATTCAAACAATGCATTGGAATCCAACAAATTAATCTTGACTACAAGAGTTGGGATTCACTTTGATTAAAAATTACAATTTCATCACAAACTTACTAGGTTTCATAGGTTCATACAAAATCACATGAATTATGTGCTATGATAATATAAATAATATTTGCAAGTAGTCAATATTCTAAATATTCAAACGGATGAAACATTGTTTTTGAATGACATACTTGAATGTAAATGTTTAATATGCAAAAATCGCATAATTTTATGCAAAATTACATCACGATAATTGCATGGATTTAGTTAAAATGTAAGTCATATGCATTTCACATCAAAACATCATAGTAGAAAAAACACATCATTTACATAGAAGTAATATATATATATATATTTCATAACATTTTGCCACTTTGAAGCCCACAAATTTTGCAAGGACATATTGTTTTATGATTTTCATATGGATTCTATTGAAATTTCATAATAGTGAAAGTTTATGATGTTGAACCTTCAAATTCAAAGCACCACATTGTTTGGACATCAATGCTTCATCAAATTGTTGTTGTCCAATCTCATTGGATCATTTGTGACAAAAATCTTCTAATTTAATAATTGCTCATTGCTTGGGAATGACCACATTTCCACACAAGAAGAAGCACTATAAACATACATATGACTAACAATATTGTTTGGCCACATTCTATCAAGTCCCACTACCTCATTGTTGGAAGTGGAAGCTTTTAACGTTGGAAATGGAAGCTTTTAGTGTTTTGACTCTTATGGCATCCACATAAGGTTTTCAAATTATGGTTGGTTCAGAAAACTTGCACTAGCACATGGTTGTAGGTCTCAAGGTTAATACAATATAAGTCCATCAAAGGCTCAAAACAAATTTCCGATCACATTCCAAGGATTCTAGGGATTCCCTCATATTCCATGGATTCTAGAGATTCCAATCATTCAACCCATGATTTCACCAATTGGGTTAATTAGGGGTTGAAGAATCTATTGTGGCATTTGCATTTCCAGCTTTCTGGATTATTTATGAACGCACTTGTTTTCACAGCTAGCTGGATGTGATCCAATTTGATCTGCACTCATTTTCACAACCTGCAGCTAGTCCCCCAAGGATGCAAAACCCCATCAAGAGATATCAAATGTAAAGGGTTGCAAAGCTTGACTGTGGCAACTACCCCATTTGAAACAAACGACATTCAGTACTGGGACGTGAAGTATTGTCAATACAGGCCGATCTATGGAGCTGCAATCTTTGCAGTTGCTATCTAATCTTTTTTGTGACTTTATCAACTTGAATAGTGCAGATTTGTCATGTGCAGTACCTGATCATCTAGAATATTGTAACTCTCATGAGAATTGATTGAGATATGTCCATACTTGATGATCATACATTATAGAGCTGTGATCAAGTGTCTTTCTATGATCTGTTGGAGGCTTGTGAGCATTTATAAGCTACAAGTCTAGAACCAAGTGCTGGGATGCTCTTCTTGCTGCAGCTGGACATGACAAGAAGCATTTGATGGATCAATTTAATATAAGTACCCCTAATGATCAAAATGAGGGAGCTTATAATTCCGCTGGACTCAAATGAATTTTGGAAACAAGTTTTCAAGTACTAATTTTCACAAGCTCCCTTGCTGCTGGCTTCACGACTAGTACCAATTCAAAAGCATGGTGAATGACAAGGCCAGTAATATTACTAGACGGCAGAAATTCATGAGGGCTGCCAGCAACTGCTGTTGTTGCCATCAATAATACTAGGTGAAGCAGAATTAGCAGCTTCAAGCTCCAGCTGCTGCAACATGTTGTCTTTGCACATATGGGGATCATCTTAAGAAGCTTCAATTACTGCACCACGATTTGCTGCTGGTGCTGTTGAGCAATTGCTACACTTGTGTCTAGCCACTAGCTATTGCAGACAATTCATAATGCAATCTGTAAAAACCACATAGCAAAAAGAACACTGCAAGTATACCCAAGTTTTGCAATGTTCTACAAACAATTTGAGGATTTGGACCACAATTTTGGCATCATTATTTGGTGTCTCTTTATTTTGGTTTGATGAGCTAGTCCAAGGAAGTTGTAATATGTCTCCCTGTCCAAAAACATATTTGAACTCCCTTCAATATCTAAATTATGGATGAATAATGAAACATGATGAATAATTGAATATGTTCATGGATTGTTCACCAATGTTATTTTCAAAACAATGTTGTAGCATTTGGTCACAAAACAAACACAACCCTCAATTGCATGGTTAGTGTCGAGTGATGATCAACTCTCTTGAAATGTCATGAACATTGCCTTTTATCCATCTTACAAATGTGGCATAAAATAATTAAGTACAAGACTAATAACGTTTAGTGACCGAGAAGGCATATTAAAGTGTTTTAAATGATGTGCTTTCAGATCTGCAAACATTAAAACAGGGCCCACGTAAGGTGTAACCAATGATTAATCTTATATGTTGCATCAATTGATGCAAAACACCATTTATGAAAGTTCAAATATCTACAGGAAAGTTTTTCCCCTCTTGATGATCTTGCAACAAAAAGGGGCTGCCACTTGTACAAAGGACTTTTTTGAACAAACTGGCCCAAATAGAAGCCATTACAAAATGCAATTTTCTATCACAGAAAAGAATGTACCAACATCAATAGAGTCTTTCTCTAGGTTTCATAGTTGGGGATCCCTGGAACTAACCTTCTTCATGGGAATAACTCAGTAAGAAAAACTGGAAAAGCTTTAGACTTAATAAGTTCCCAGAAAACTGAACTTGTATAAGAACATCAAGAAACTAGCTAGAAAGATGCACAATTCTAGTAGGTACCCATTTGGATATCAACTATAAACTAGTGCTTACAAACTAGCTGACCACAGATGAAAAACATGCTATCTATCAGAAAATTCAACCAAGAGCATAAATGAACATTTTGCCACCTTCAAATTAGGAAGAAACTCTATAGACCTTTAGATCTCCTCCTTAACGCATGACAAAGGGGCTGTCCTATGGGACAGCAAACACCTGAAACTATAGGACTCGCACATACTGTGAAAAAATTCATTAACTAGAATGTTCACTCTAGCTTTCAAATCCATTATTTTTAATGTTTGTACATACAGTTGAGAAATCGAATACTGGAACCAAAGGAGGACGGACACCCACTGATGATACCCCGTGGAAACAGACTGGTGGCCTGAATTTTTGAAGGTCAAAGACATGGCTTCCTCTACATACAAGTGCCTCGCTCTACAACTCATTGAAAACATTCTTGTGATTAGGCTTCTCTATGTCTGAAATTCATTATCAACAAGATAGGAACAAGTCATTCCTACCCATGTAACCTACTGGAGAAGTCAAATCTAGTCGACATCTGATTCCAATCAGGTGGAAAAAGAAATTGGCTTCAGACAATGACTTTACACACACCCTTCTGCTTGCTTGGGTCGGGTGTATGTACATTTCCTTCAGAGCCTGAAGATCACAAAAAAAGGATCTGTATCACCTGCGATGCACCCTAACAAAGTTTTGGGTCAAAGCAGCAACCCCTCGAGTGCAGGCATAGGCACCTGCAAACATGAGCAAAGCCAGTATAACGAAGGTTGCTCGCCATGCTACTGTTGATAGAGTAATTGCAACTCCAGTGGACAAAGCACCAAGCACCACCCCAATCTGATGAAACACATTGGTCCAAGTTGCAAAGCATTAGCAACAATCCACACCGGCACAAGAAGCCAGTCCCCACTGCCTTGTACATAAAGTGCCCAGGAAAAAAAAAATTGGAAATCCTCCTAATAATTTAGATAGAACCAAATCTTTACCTTTTGAAACTTCTTGAAACGGTTAAGCGATCCTAGGCATGACTTGCAGTGAACCACATGCCGGAAGTAGCGATTTGTTGGGTCCCTGGCAAACATTGCCCCAAATGACCCTTTTGCAGGATATGAAGATGCTGTTGCAGCAACAAGACCTGCTGGGGCAGCTTCAGCAATCGCCAGATTGGGAGATTGTGAAACAGACCTGTGCCCAAAGTAGTAAGGCATACCATGACCAGTAAGGTCAAGCCATTTACGATACTCAGTAACCCATGTATCAGATGACTTGAGGTTGAGATAAAGGTCTTTTGTTGCTACATTTTTGCGCACCAATGTTTCATTCTGGGAAGATAGAAACCCCATGTCTTGTTCAAAAACAGTGTTGTTGTTCATATGGATGAGCCAGGATGGAAACCATCTCAGTTGCTTCCCGAGATCAGTACCCCCAAATCTCAACACAAGCATTGACTTCCCTTGTCCAGCTGGGCGGCAGAGGAAGAGTGCACTGTAATACTGTGTTTTCCCATCCTTGTCTACAATTTCTTTGTCATTTCGTAAGCAGCAGGGTGCCTCAAACCGAGTTGTATTGGGCAGAGTCGGGCTACCAATTTCTCCCCATTTGCCTGCAAACCCTCGGGAAGTGCGCTCTGTGACCTCAAATACCTGTTGGTTCCACATGTAAATAGTCCACCAAAAAGATTACACAGAGGAGAAAGCAAATCAAAATGACACTTCTCTCTTGGATCTGTAGTTCACCATAATCACCATTCCTAGATCACAAAGCCATGATCATTATGCCACATTCATATATACAACCAGACATTTTCAGCTTACCAAGGCTTTAGCATTCTCACGCTTTGCAGAGATATCAGTCCGATCATGTGAGATGGGGATATGAGCAGGGTCCATCAGGTTCTCAAGCAAAATTGAGTAGTCGTAGGGGAGCTCGTGAATGGATGATGTGTCCCCAAACCCCTCTCTTGCAAAGTGTTCAAACCATGGAAGCTTCTTGGGGTCCCCTGGTGTCTTCCGGGAAAGCCACACCCATATCACTCCCTGTGATTCCCGTACTTCATATTTTCGAGCACACGCAGTCTTTGGAATTTTGGCTCCCGGTGCCAACTGCAAGACAAATAATGACATATGCACTCTTCAGCTATATCCCCACCAACTAGACAGGCCTTGCAACAGCCAAATAAACCCACAAGTGTAGGTTGGTGAGGTGCCCGAAGCCTATATAGCAGCTGACCAAAGACATCACAATAAGCATAGGAAAAAACTAATTCCTGAAAAACAACAGAGGATTCATAGAGTTGGTCTCTATGGTAGATACTAAAAGTTCTCCAGTTCTAAGCCCGAGTTTCAGGGTTTTTTTACTTTCCAGGGTGCAGATCAGACCTGTGGGATTTTGACGCAAGTACCCGAACCATCAAATTGCCAACCATGATAGAGGCACTCCAGATTTCCATCCATAATTTGCCCTTCCGATAACTTTGCTAACCTGTCATTCGAACCTCATGAAGAATTTCTATCAACACAAAAATACATATATGAATAGGAGGATTCAGCGAGAAACTCCACAAAACATGTGAGTAACCAGACAAGAATTCATCAGTTTTAGACCAACCAAAATACTGTGAAAAAGCATATTGTTCATAACCTGCCAAACGTCATTCAGAAAGTATCAGACCATCAACTTCCATCATGAATCGCAGGGATTTGCTACTATTACTCCCCACTTCCTTCATCAGCTCCCGCTATCGGCACAGATAAGTATATAACAATCAACTAAAAACTTAGGGTACACAAACTACAACAAAAATTCTGTGTTTTCAAGCTTCTGTCATATTTTATGAAGCAATGGGAAGACTTGGCCACAATGTTGCCTTGCACCCAAGATGCAATTTTCATCAACACAGAAAAATCAGACAACTACAACTATCATTCTTGGAAAAAAATTCTAGGGTTGAGAGATGGTGCGAACACTTGGTCAATCAAGACATAGCAATCATCCTGTCTTGCGGTTTTCAATCTGTGTGGACATAGGTTTTTGCAGAATTTCCGTAGCAATAAATCAGCAATTGGGGGGGAGAAAAACCCAACCCTAATATTCTACATTACAAACACTGAAGAAAACTTTAAAACAATTTGAGGACAAAAGATTTGCACCTGTGAGGGCACTGGTCTTCGAAGCAATTGATCTTGCCTTGGCCATCATAGAAAAGGACAAGAGAACGGTCAAAGACAGTAAGTCCCAGAGGAGAATTGGTGGGCATTTCAGCTGTCAGATACATTGGGTACCATTCTTCTTCCCAATTGTACTCTACTTTGTCCTCCTTTTCTTTTGCAACATCTTGTATGAGAGCTTCCTCTGTTCCTCGATCAGCGATGACTCGCCTGAATATCTTGCCCCGTCTTGAGGAGTGCCGTGTTTGAGAAGGTGATGACATTGTTGCACAACAACTGGGTGTTTCTGTTTCATCTCCTCTTCTGTGACCTAATCCCTTTCTGATCATCAGATTTGAACCCGAAAGACCTGATATCACCTCCCACTTCCGTCTATGAAGATGAGAAGCTCTAGCAGTAGCTGTTGTCACCTCCTTAGCACTTGCTTGAGCGGCTTTTGCTGAAGAAAAACTGATGCAATTGAGCTCCATTCTCGGTTGTAGCATCATCAGACACAAACTACCACTGTAAGAAGCCATAGCAGCTTCTTCTCTCTCACACCCACTCTCTCAAAACCGAATCTCAGAATTTCACCTCCTCTTCCTAAAAGCTTCAAACCACAACAAGATGAGTGAACAAAGCTCACAGCAAAGCCAAATCACTTCTTCTGTTCCTCTTCAAGACAAAACAAAACAGACCCAACCACCCACAAACGAAGAAAAAATGAAAGAAACCACACACACACACACACTTCCCGAAGCTCAATCAGCTGCAGAAGAAGACAGAAATGTCTGATAAAACACAACCGATTTGGACCAAATTTGCAGGAGAATTAAACATGAAGTACAGGAATCGAATGATTCTCAATTGCGAACAAGGAACAATTTGCAAGCCCAGCTCAGATGCGCAAAACCGCGACCACTCTTGGCCCCGACCAACGCGGTTGCAACACACCATCCGCGGACAGCACCATACAGCGGGCGATGGCGTGAACCGCACGCTCTCCATGACCGTTGGATGCGTCCGAGGTCCGGTATTACAAGCCGTTGGATTTTCACTGCTTTTTGCTTTGGTAGTTACTTTGCGGAAAGTAACGATTTGTTGGCTCTGTTTGAGGCATCATGGAAAGCTTGTTGGATGGATGGATGGATGGATTTGGTCACACATTTAGATGAATGTTCATCATTCAGCAAGGTTTTTTTTTTTTTTTTTCAAATTTGTGATGTATAGCCAAATTGGCCATCAATCCACAAAGAAGATTTAGCCAGATTTGGCTTCAATTTGGTGATGTAGCCACATTGGTGATCATCCACTGGAAGATTTAGCCAGATTTGGCTTCAATTTGGTGATGTAGCCACATTGGTGATCATACACAGAAAGACTTGGCCATCATCCACAGGAAGATTTAGCCAGATTTGGCTAGTGACCAAATGTGAATGAAGTACTTTTGGCTACTTGCTGGAACCTGTTGTAGAAATCTCTGGTGATTTACGGTTTTATTTTTCAAAATCTGGCGAATTAAGGCCTTTCTCCCCACCCCAACAAAAAATCCTTCCTAATGTGCCAAAATCATAGTTTTCAACTCCAAAAAAAATGAAGTAATTTCCCCCCCAAAAAAAATCCATTGTGAACCATGAAAACAACTATTGTGTTTTTTTTTTAATAAATAATTTATTTTAAATTTTAACAATTTTAATAATTTATTTTGAATTTTAACAATTTTAATAATTTATTTTAAATTTTAATAATTTTAATAATTTATTTATTTAAATTTTTACTTTTGGAGAATTTTCACAATTTTTCTACCTGAAAAATGTGATTTTGACACATACGAAGGATTTTTGTGAAAAGATTTCCCCAATTTGGTCAGATTTCGAATTTATTTTAAAAATTGCCAGATTCTTCAACAGGTTCCAGCATGTAGCCAAAAAACATTTAAAATTTTTCTTAAAATTTTCAACTTCCTCAATCTTGTCTATAGCCAAATTAAGGAATTTATCCAACCTACCTTCCTCTAATACTTATCTTTTAACAAGTTTAGGTTAGCAAAGTGGAAACTTTGACATCAACTTAGTTGGGTCTGGCAATCCACAATTAAGTCATAATGGGCTTCCAATGGATGAATGGCATTGATGGTTGTTGGTTCATGGGCCTTGGAATTTCATGGGTTCAATGGGTTCAATGGCCATCATCCACATTTCAATCCATGCCTTAGAAAGTCACTTAGCAAGTTCCTTGCCCCTATGCCACAAGCAATGTAGGGTGAAGACTCAGGGTGAGTGCATTATTGAAATGAGGGCATGCAAGGCAATGAGCACTTCGACAATGCTCTCTCACCCTTGAGCTAAATTGCCAATTCCACGTTTCCAGCTTGCCCAACTCCATATTGTCAAATGTTCACATCCACTTCATCATTTCCCTGAGTTCCCACTTTGCCAATTTGCCAATACAACCTTGCCATATTGTCAACCAATTGGCTAACTTTCGTGTATGAATCATTCCAACTGCAATGGCATGAACTTTGATGAATTGTATGCATCTAGGCTCACCCTTTCTCTATCCCCTGTAAAAACAACTTGGGACATCAAATGTAATCCAAGCTTCAATTGACATTGTAAGAGCATCCTCACTCATACTGAGTGTCTAGGCTTACATTGACATTTCTCAAACCTGTTACTGCTTATTTACATGTACCACACCTCATCTATGAACTTGAGAGTGAAATTTTGAAAAGTGGGAGACAACTAATAGTAGCAAGTGGACTAATCAGATAATTTAATCAATCAAGAGCAATGTTTGTTGTTGAGACAACACTATCACGACCAATCAACCAATCTAACCAATCCAGAGTTTCATTCTTGTGTTACCATGCTTTTCTTTGCTCAACAAGCATAAAGACAAATGGTAACACAAGAATGAAACTCAAGAACTACGAAGGATAGGGGAACATGAAAGAGATATAGTCAACACAGCTAGTGAAGTATTAAATGAACATGCAACATTGAAGACAAAGCTCAAACTTTTTTGATCGGAGTAAAATGCCTTTTGTAACAGAGATTTTGAAGATTTCAAAGGCTGACAAGGCAAGCACAATATTTTATTTATTAAGAAATCAATAGTTAATTTTTAAAACAACTTCAAAAAACAAACATTTCTTCTTTAGAGAAATGACTGATCTCACATTTGATAGATGAAACCCTTTTTGGAACAAAATAAAGCTTGAAGAAATTTGTAAAATGGTGGCTTCAAACAACACATGTGCCCCATGTAGAAATGCCTTTTCCAATGTTATTTCCGTGTCCTTTTATTCTCTACAAACATAGACATAATCAGTTTTGCCTTTCCAAAGGCTAACAATTTCACATTAACAACTTGAGTGTCTTGCAAATTTGAAGCTCCAAATAAAGCTTGAAGTTTGTAAAATAGAGCAACACTGTATCAATGGGTATCGATACAATTGTGCTGAGAAAACCTCCATACTTATGATTCCAATCAACTTAAACAAAATTGAGAGGTGACCTGATGATGATCTTAGAGAGATACTGGATCTGATAAAATGAAAGTGAAGGGGGAAAAAAACAGGAAATCTAATCCTTACAAAAGCAGAAAAAAAACTGAGAAGAACGACACATATAGTAACCTTCAACAAGACTAAGCCCTAACATGAACTAGATCAACAAAACCTTTTAGGCAAGGAGATGACCAATGAAACCAAAGAGAAAGAAGAACACACCAAAAGATATTCTAAAAGAAGATGATCTAGGGACTTGGGCCTGCTATTCTTTCTCAATATTTCTAATAGGATTTTATGTTCATTTATCACCAACAGATGCTCAACGCTGTCGCATAATTATTTGCAGAGAATGTGGGATCTCCTCAACTGAAGCATTGAAGGACATTCAGTTACTTCAAGCTTTTCGCACCTACCAACAGCATCAATGAATTGAAGGTGATGCTTTCAATCATAGAAAGCAGCATCGCCATCAACTCATAGATGCTGTTGGTCAAAGCAGATTTTTCTTCAAAGAGATTGACCCACCCACCATGTTGTCACTGATAAAAATGCTTGAAACTTTGTCCATTGATCCTCTTTCAGGTAAGAGATAAGCTCATCAGAAGTTACAAAACTCCATGATTGTGTTTCAACTTCTGATGAGCTTATCACAAACCTGAAAGACCTGAAAGAACCAGAGTACTTAACCTAACATACTGCCTTGCTTTTTATCAACTGTAATGTAATGACCTTGATTGCCCAGTATGAACCTGTTAAGGCTATCGCCATCATGGTTATGCTCATAACTTCACTGGATACTATTATGGCACAACCCCACCTCTTCCTATCCAGACACACAGGTTTTTTTACAGAGAAGCTCTAATGCACAAACTCTTCACCCCTCCTCTCCAGACACATGTTTTACAGAGAGAAGCTTAGTTTCAGAGTTATAAGCTGGTACTGAGTTTGGGATAAGATGTGCACCATTTAGACAACTACCTCAAAGAAGTGCAGGTCAAAGGATGTCAATCATCTCATCCAGTTGAGCTTTGACCGATCCACCCACCCACCCACCATGTTGTTCTTGTAAAGAGAACTCTTGCTTCTCCAATTGTTGTACTTTCAGGTTGGAGATGAGCTCAACAGAAGTTATAAACTCCATGCTTGTGTTTAAACTTCCAATGAGCTTATCACCAACCTAAAAGAACAGGAATGCTTCACATAACATTACACCTTTCTTTTTGTTAAGTGTAATGTTGCGACCTTGATTAGCTGGTATGAACCAGTTAAGGCCATGACTGCCAGTCATGGTTATGCTCACATCTTTTAATGGGTGGTGGCATCAAGGCACAATCTTCACCCCTGCCTACCCACACATATTTTTTCACATAGAAGCTTAAGTATTGCAAACTCCAACCCTCCTATCTCTACACACATTGTGCTAAGAGAAGATTAGTATCAGAGTTACAAGACATATCAAGTTGGTGCAGCCATGTGAGACCATACCTAGAAAAAGTGGGGAGTTCAACAGGTGTCAATTCTCTCATCCAGTTGAGCTTTGACTGATCCACCCACCCACCATGTTGTTGTTGACAAAGAACTCTTGCTTCTCCAATTGTTCCACTTTTAGGTTGGAGATGAAGTTATAGCTCACTAGAAGTTAT
>Ga0116228_10004864_pt1 | contig 11953 bp, 7 predicted proteins | sample S1TSphfallax_2_FD_89694 | JGI IMG/M metagenome (GOLD analysis project Ga0116228, IMG submission 89694) | Host-associated microbial communities from peat moss isolated from Minnesota, USA - S1T2_Fc - Sphagnum fallax MG | ecosystem: Host-associated > Plants > Peat moss > Unclassified | place: USA...
CTTTTGACCAGGTGATTAAGGTTGGGAGTGAGGAGTATAAGTTCTCTTCAGCTCCAGAACCAGGAGATTTGTGTGACATTTATGAGGAACAGCAGCATGGTGAAGATGGTAATGGTGTGCTAAAGGAGGCAGGGTCAGTGTGGCGCAAGCTTTCAGTTCTTCGAATTTTGAATGCAAGTGAGAAGGATCGTGTGAAGAACCGCTCCAAGGAGGCTGAGCGCCAGCAGAAGTCTCGGAAGTATGTCTTCTCAATTTCAGTCCCTTAAATTCCCAATGTTGAGTCAAAATGATCATTTGTTAACTCCAACAGTCTTTGCGGAGTTGTTTCAGTTTGGTTGTTGCCTTATTCTTGCTGTAATTCTTCCTCTCAGTGTCTTACTGCATGTGTTCAACATTTCTTCCAGACTGTCTTGTTGTTGCTGTTCACTACTTGTAAAGTAACAGAAATGTTGTACAAGTATGCATCGTTGAGAAACTGTGAAGTCTGAGTGGAGTCTCAACATTGGGCTAATGTCTAGCTAGTGGAAGTGGAATCATGCTGCACATTCTACTAGCCATCTATGTTGCTCTGGCACTAAACTTATGTATTTGTCTCTCATGGGTCTTTGTCATGCCTGTCTTATCTTCCTCCTGTTTTTCTTTCTCTCTGTGAGGCTGATTGTGCTTTTACTTGCTCTTTGCTTTCACGTGGAGTATTGAACTACCTATGTAAATTGAAGGTTTCTAAACTTTCCCAATTTGGAAGGGTAAAAACCCTCAAATTGCTCAGTTCAACATGTGGTGCATTTGTCTGGATTGGCAGGGCAATCATTCTGGATCCAACACACTCTCTTGTCAAAAACCAAGGTGGAGCCTCTGGGGATGGTGAGTCTTTGCTTCAAGAGAGTTTTCAAGGGGTGGCAACCATGGGATATGAAACCTAACTGCAGGGTTGGCTGCAACAGTTTGACATGCATGCTCAAGTGCTTTGTCAAACTTACACAATGGTTGTCTAACATGGTGGCTTGTGGTTTTGATCAGTAAATGGACGGAGAGTGCCAGTGAAGCCCAAGAAGGAGCTGCCCAAAAAGATGCAGAAGGCACCAACAAGCAGCCCTGGTAACTCCATGCAGTGAACTTGTTTTCTGCTAATACTTTTATGTCTGGTTTGAGCACCTAACCTAAGAATTTTAGAACATTTGGTGCCTGAGTGCATATGGTGGTGATGGAGCAGTACTGTGGGTTTTTCTGTGGATTGGAATTGATACCATGAGATGCAATTTGTTCTGTGGTTGGCATGATGTTATGACACATATCAGTAAGCACTTCTTTGTTCTCAGTAGTGCGTCAAAGGCCGATGAGTCATGCTCTACTAGCAACTGTGGACTGAACACAAATGACTTCCTCTGTTTCATTTCAGTTGGTTTCTTGTGATTCTTGGTAGTTCCATGTTTCATTTTGGATGCCCAATACTTTTTCAGGTTGATCCTAACAGGCTTCCTTGTTTCTTGTCTTTGCCTGTTTTCCTTCACTTACAGTTGTCTGTGTTACAAAACCTAAGCCAGTGATGACAACAGCATCCTTATTGGGGGCTGCAAGGGTGGCAAAAGCAGCTTCTGTTACCTCCCCTGAGCTTCCACCTCCAATTCAGCCACAAACTGCAATAATACTGCCACCCAAAGGACAACCAGTCGTTGAAGAGAGGGATTCCATACCTGCCCCCATGAAGGCTAGCATTGTGGTTCAGAACATTAACACACCCAGCCCAGTGACAACCACATCTGATACAGCTGTGGCTACAAAGGCTGGGGGTGTAATCAGCCCCATTGAGCTCCGAAATAGTCTCATCACTCTGCTTACTGATAATCCAAAAGGGTTGACGATAAAGGTTAGTTCTCATCTCTTTCAGGGTCAATGACTGATGATTAGCTTTTTCACTGCTGGAATTTTAGATGATATCTTGGATCTGAAACTTGAGCTAGGACTTCACCTGTGCTACAATGTGAGTGTCGAGTGGTGCAGACCTGACCACCCTTTACAGTTCCGATGTGGGTAGGGCCAGTGTAAAGTATGTAGGGCTTAGTTCCTCAGAGACAAAGATGACTTAGGTTGTTTAAGCTGGGGAAGGAATGTTGCAAAATGGCTCTGCTTTGCTAATGTGTTGTCCTTGCCACTTACAGGCAGTTGAAAAGGCATTTGGAGAATCAATGCCTCATGTGAAGCCAGAAAGGAAAACCATAGAGAAAGCCATCAAAGCGGTATGGTCATGGAATTGTTAGATTCTTAATGTTCTGAGTGGGTTTTCTTTGGAAACTTTCTTTGATTTTAGCAGTGTCCCTTCAAGAGAAAGCATGGAAGAAGAACGAGCAATATGTGGGAAAGAATTATTCCGACTGTTCATTTGGTTTTTGGGTCTATGTCATCCTATGCACTGCGTGTCACTAAAATGTCTATAGTTGGTGATTATGGTTACAGATTGCTTCATATCATGCACCTGGCAAGTATATGTTGAGGGAGGGAGTGAGCTTTGCCAAACCTTCTCCTGGTGGTGGGAGGTGTGTCACATTTGTGTGAAAGCATTTTGTAGCTGCTGCCTTTCCTGCTGCTTGTTGGCCTCTTGTGAAGTCTGATAAATGTTCTTGAAATGTAAGGGTTTCTTGAAATTGGAGAATTGAGGAAAACTGTGTGGTAATGAGTCCGAGAGTATTCTACATATTGTTAGGTCAATTATTGTGTGCTTCGAGGAATCATTGGCACTGGTGTAAGTTGGTAGATCAAGGTATTCTGTTTTCTGTAATTGGCTCTGTTGCCCTGTGTTATCAGCTCTCCAGAAATTCCAGCTGCTGAGACTCCACCTTTAGTGGACTCTCCTGCAAATGCAGAATTGGTACCTGATGTAGTTCCAGAACCATTGAAAGAACGAATTGCACCTGGAGAATTGGGCCTGCTTGGAGAGAGACCTGGGGCCCCCTTAGGTGCTGGACCAGGTCGACTCTCCTCTTTCACAATGCAGAGGTGCAGTGGGGATCGGGTGAGCCGTGCTATCAGAAAAGCTGATGAGAAGCTGCGTGTCAATGCTGAGAGATCTCAGCAGTCCATTGTTGAGAGCATGATTTCTCACAATCCTGAGTCTGTCAGCTTGAAGGAACCATCACCATATTCACATGATGCAGAGCTAATCAGCATCAGAGGGGATGAGAGCCCCGAACAAGACATGATGGAGACTGAGGGTGCTCTGCTTGGGAAGTCAAAGCAGGGGGAGGAGTTGGCCATGGATTCTCCAGAGGGGGAGGAGAAGATGGCCAATAGTGGTGGTAGTGACAGCAGCAGCTCTAGCGATAGTGGAAGTGATACTGACTCTGACAGCCACAGTGGAAGTGAGAGTCACAGTGGTACAAGGTACATAAGTTGAGTCTTTGATTTCACAATGTTTGAGTCTCCTGGAAGTTGCCCAACCACCATAAGCTCCATTTTGTCCTTTTTTGCCTTCATGGATCAGATATATCTGTGCTGACTTATGTGAACAGTGAACTGAGCTTCATAACTATGGATTTTCTAATTTAGGTGTGCTTTTGCATTTAAAAATGTCAGTCGGAGCGGAAGTGGAAGTGACAGTGACAGTGATGGCAGCAGCTCCAGTGGCAATGAAGATGAAAACATGGATGAAGATGTAGAGATTGTGAGTGAGGATGAGGAGAATGGAACTCCTGTGTCAGAAGATTCCCCACACCTCAAACCCAAGACCAAAGACAAGAAACAGGTGATTTATATTTTACTTTTCGCAATTCCTTTTAAACATATGCTATGTGACATCTCCTTGGTTGCAAGAGTACTTGAGGCTTTGAAGTTCTAAAGGTTTTTTCATTTCTGGGTGGTCAGTCATAGTGTCCTTCTCAAGAATAAAAGGTTACCCTCTAAAGATTCTCTTAAAAGAAGACTAGAGGTTTGCTCAATAAGAGAAATTTTCTTTTGAAATTTCAGCATTTGGAGTCTTCCACATGATTTATGTAGTCTTGTAAGTGGGGAGTTAAAGCCCACTTGGTCATCATTTTGTCTTCTCCCTTTGGTCTGTTATATTCTGTTCTTTCTTCCTAATGTGCATCCTCTTCTGTTTTCTGTTTTTCTCCCTCTCAATTTTCTGTATGTTTTTGGTTCTGATAGCATTGCTGAGTCTTTCTGCCGATTTCTGACTTGCGACAGAGACACAGTACACAGGCTAGTGATTTACCCTGGCCTGTACCCATTGTAGGGAACTGATCAAAGTGGTTAAGTTGTGATAGTGAAGTCACTATTATACATGTTACATGTTACAGTTGATGGTCCCTGAACAAGTGAGAGACTGTCACTGCTGTTCATACTGCTAGTTCTTTTCATTCTAGTTCTTCCCTTCTGTGTTTTTCGTCTTCCTGGTTCTTCTGGAAATTTTTTCTTTCACTTAAAACGAAAAGGTTCTTCACCTGGTCCTGGTTGCATTCATTGTGAATATGGAGATGTTTTTTTATTCTCACAATTAATTGGAGAGCTATTGGTTGTGAGAGAACATTTGTGGGAGTCATTTTTGCTCAAAGAGAACAAAGATACTGCTACAGTGGAATACTGAACAAACTAATTCTTGGGGGATTGATGACAAAATGACCACTTGTAGACAAACTGTTGTGACATGAAGCTGCTTGATATCTGTGTAGTCAAATGGTTCTCCAGTGGACAAAATATACGGCAGCCTTTAGTAACATGTGACGTCCCTGAGTGATTAACAGGTATCACGTCAAGCCAAGGAGAAGCAGCTGAAATTCAAGGTTTCAGACAAGATTCCCATATCTCGTGACTCAGAAGAAGTGGACATAGTTGGTGATGAGGCAATGGGCCACATTGGCACTGACTCAGCAGAAAAGGCTATTGTGGCGGTTGAAGTTTTAGACAACATGGAAGTTGATGTGGACGTACTATCAGTGGATGGTGGCATTGGGTCCCCACAGGAGTGGGGTTCTCTCTCTCCACCAGGGTTGCAAAGACAGCAAGAAAGTGTGAATGGGATTGGAGGCTCAGAAGATGCCAAATCAAAGGTGAAATTGGTACCTATTATTGATAAGAGTAGTGCTGATTCTGATCAAAGCTTGGGTGCTCTGGTGACAAAACAAAATAATATACAAGGGTTGGAGAAGAAGAAGGATGACATTGAGTCAAGCAAACAGTTAGTGAAGGGTGGAAAGACACAACGGGCAGACATGGACAGCAGGTTTGCCAAATCTGTGGAAAAAGAGAAGGATAAAGCAGCCAACTTGAGAGGCCGTGGTGGAATTGAGATTCACAATAACAGATTGGCAGCAACAAAGGAGTCTCCTGTACACAATGCCTCACCATTTAGATCTGATATGCCTTCAAAATCAAGTCTTGGATCTCCGGCTGTGAACAATGATGTTGTGGATACTAGTTGTCAACCAGGCAAAGAAAGCATGGCCAAGAGACATGCAAATCCTGAATTTCTCAAGACATTTCCGAAGGATGCTGGAGCAGCAGTGAAGACTGTGGTGGACTGGGAAACAGATGAGCTTGGAGAAAGAACACTCAGTGAAAAGGCTGTGGCAGACAAGAATGTTGGAGAGAAGATTGTTGGGGCATTGAATAAACCTTTGCAGAGGGCAGGAAAGGGGGCAGAGAAACCTAATCCATTGTCCAAGCAGCCAGTTGAGATGCCACAACACAATGTTGCATCTAGAAACACAGATGTGAGCTCCACCATATTGAGAGAAGCAGAACCTGTTGCAGTAGCTGGGAGGAAGACAGATGCAGCTTTTACACAATCCTCAAAGGAGCCTGAAAGCACAAAGAGGGTTCCAAGAGACTTAAATTTACAAAACAATCCAGATGCAGGACTGCTTGGAAGACCAGGCAAGGACCTTGGGAACCGCCAGCTGAAGAGAGATATGGACTCTCAAGGTACAAATAGTTACAAGGAGCAAGGGCTTGTAGTTAGGCCTGGGAGGGACCCAAAGCAGGCCCGAAGGCAAAGCCTTGAACCTGCAGTACCACAACAAAATGAATCCCTCAAAAAGACAGATGTACGGGGGAAACCAACGAAAGATATTGACATGGCTGCTCGGACATGCAATGATGGTGTGGCTCAAAATAGCTCATTTAGAGATGGAAGGAAGAAGGAAACCATCACACAAGAGCCTGCCAAAGGTATGTTGAAAATCAACAACAATGATGGTGTCAGTAAACATAATGAGAAAAGAGCAACAGAGAGTTCAGACCTGGAGGTAGGGGAGCTGCAAGAAAGTACTCGGGATGTTAAGACCTCAGATCAAACAAGGAAGGATGGCACTCAAGTTGAAGCAGTCAAAGGTTGGGAACTTGTTGAACAAGCAACAAGTAATAAGCCTTTGGTGCATAAAGGACAAGTTAGCCCACCTAAAGACAAAGCTCAGGGTACTGGCAAGGCTGCAGGTAACTTGAGAAAAGATTCTCCTATCACTGCAGAGACTCGGAAACCTATCCTACTGACTCACAAAGAGGTGCAGAGAGTAGACCAGGTGGCAGCCCGAGAAACAGGTCACACAACTACAGGGATCTTGAAACCAGGTAATATTTTACAGGAGGAGAGGCTTGATGCAGTGTCAGCATTAAAGTCACAAGTTAGCCTCAGTGAGAGTGCTGAAAGGCCACAAGAAATGAGGGGATTAAAGAGATTGGCAGAAGATGGTGATAATCAGGAACCAGCTGCAAGGGTGTACAAGAAGCCTTCTGTCACTCCTGTGCCTCCCCAGTTACCTGTCAACTGTAGTGTCCACTCCAACACTGCACCTGTCAGCAAGTTGGAGAAAACATCAGCTGTGCAGGATATTGCTCCAAGGCCCCCAAATGCTGAGTTGAACAGAGGGGGCCCTCTTGATGTGCTATTGAATCATGCAGCACCCAGCAGCAAAGCTTCCAGTGCAGAGAATGGCCGAAAACAGTGGCCACATGTGAAAGGACAAGAAGATCGTGAAAAGGAGGGTTTTGAGCAACAAAGTGGCCAAGAACCAGACCGGAAGCCAAAGATTAGTGCTAGTGTGCTAGCCCCTGGGAATAAGATTAGTGCATTACCTGATTCAGGTCAAAGTAATGGCAAATGGGCAAATTTATCTGGAAGCTGTGATGGTGCTGATGAGAAGGACTATTTCCTGATGTATGAGAAGAATGCACCAGAGCTGCGGGGCCCTGCAGTGACTTATGAACAGTATGTTGCACAGTTTCACCTCTTACCCTTCCATATTGTATTTGTGGTTTGTGGTTGTATACTGTAATCAATGTTCTGCACCATGGTCTGACATATTGAACTGCAGATAATATCAGTGATATCTTGTTTTAAAACTGGATTTGGTGGAATTTAGCATGTAGATCCCAATGACATACACAATATGTCTAATTGTCATGATTCTGTCTTACCTCATGAATGTCAAGGTCTACTGAATAGATTGAGTAATCTGATTATAAACGAGCCTTACATCCATCATGTGTTGTTGCCACAGGGCTGAGAAGTATAAAAGGGAGTATGAAGAGAAGTACATAATCTACCGCCGCCTCTACGATGACATTGAAGATACCAGGTGTGTGAATGGCCCTATCCATTCTTGCTTCTGTTGTCCAGTGTCAGACTTTGTTGCTTGCTATTGCTATGCCCTCAGCATGTATGCTCTTTAAGGGTTCACTTGTGGACATCAAGGTGCATGGGTTTTGCTTAAGTCATGGGAATAACTCTGATCTCATGTCCTGTTTCATATTGAGATAAAGGCTTTGCATTTGCAGGTTGGACTTTGCAACTTTCAAAAGGGAAATTGAGCGTGCAAGCAATGCCCCAGAAAAGCTCCAACAAGTCCGCAGTAGAATACAAATGACTTATCATGCAGTGCACAAGGTATAAAGTCATACCAACCTTTGATTCTGTCAGATGCAGCAAATGAGAAAGAGTTCATTCTGTTACTCTCTTCAGCTGAGACCATTTTATTTACACTGCAAAGGAAGCTATGGAGAATCACAGTGACAAAAAAGAAGAATGTAGGAAGTGAATGATTGGCATCCAGGGATGAAAAAGACACAGGGATTGACATGGAGATGGCACTGCTTTATGATGTATGCAGAGGTCTAAGCGCATGCAAAAGACTTTCAATGTGTTACATGATGAGCTTCTGGTTAGTTCCTCTTCTCCCTTAAACCTCATACTGGAAATAATAGACATAAAACTTCAATGAAATGTGTATTGAAAAGTGCACAGACATCTCCTGTTCAGTTGCAATCTTTGTTGAGAAGTCCCTTCACAGAGATATTTGTTTCCAGAAGGATATGAAGAATTAAGACTGCAGTCTTGAGAGTTATATGTTGTTGGTTGTTTCCATTACTTGGGCAAAAAATTATGACTTGAATAATATCATCTCATTCATGTGATGCAGACAATCAAACAGCACTTGAAAGATTTTGCGGAAAAGGCAGGCCAAGGAGAACACTAGCTGCAATTTTGTACATGCAATGACGGGTTGGCAGGTGATGGTGACTTCAAAGCCATATCCTTGCACCAGATGACTAATTTTTTGCTCATTCTTTGCAAGCATCCACAATTCTAGAGTTGTCTCTAAATCAGGGCATGCTTTGTGTGATTTTTTGATGTCTATCCATGTATATTATGTCACTATTCTACACTGAGATTAAGTAGTACAAGTCTGTAGAATTCAATGTTACACTTGCAATTTGGCCATTACTTGGAATGTTGTTGGTTGTTTCCATTACTTGGCCATTAGTCATTGTTACACTTTGTCCCCAAAATGAGAAATGAAATTGATGTATATGATATGCTCTTTGGATATATTCTACTTTGGTTTTCCTTAGTGACTCAAATCCTTTATTTCTCAATTCTTCTCTTCCCATCTGAGCAACTCCAGTTTGATCAATACAAAACAAGTTTGTAGCACTCTCTTGTATGTTGGTATTGAAAGAGTATTATAGGGCTTTTGCATTACAGTGTACAAGTGTTTATTTGTTGCCTGAAATTAGTGATTATTTGTCCACATCAACAGCCTTTGTTCAAACATTTGTATTCGAAAGAATGCCATTAATGCAAAGAGCCCTGCCCTTTTGCGTTTTTCCTTTTGACTTCAGTATGGTCTCTTTTACAGGTGTGCACTGGATGATGTGTCTGTCTGTGTGGAGATGTTACAACTTGTTTCTTTTGTTGTGTACCCAAAGCTAACTAGGAACCTGTCACTGCAGAGGCTGAAGAAACTAACCTCTAGAGCTTTGCATGTTACATACAAAACCAATTTATGAGGTAAGTGCCTAGGATTGTTTATTCAATATTTGCATGCTGTAGTTCTTGATTTTAATGCTCAACTTCTGGACAAACCAAATTTAGAACAACACCAGTTCCATTTTGTTTGACATAACTACATCATACAAAGATCCACTTATTGAAAGTGTTATACAATAGCATCCTTTGACACTGGATTTTGACAAATCACTACAGCACCTCACAATGCCCCAATATTGAAATTTCATCTGAAAATTTGTCAATGCCCATGTTTGTTTTCAAGCCTTCTGCAATTTCTGGTCATTTGCTATATGTAGAAATATGATCTGTTATTGGACTGGAAATGTCTAGTTTAACTGCTTTTGGATGTGGTCATTGATCTTTCTTTTTGGGTTTAGTACTGTATTGTTCCAGTGGAGTTCCAGGAATGAACTCAATCCAGGATCTGACAAATGCATAAGTCAAAGAATTCAAAGATAACTTTGCTGCTTGTGTCTATAGGGGAAAGCCTTTCTGAGGCATGATTTCAGTGCACAGGAATGGTGGTACTGGTAATCCCCCTTCCAGAGAACCTCATGAGGATTATGGGAACACGCCAGCCAGCCTTCCCTGGCTTATTAAAAATGATGATCTTCTGAGGTGGAATGGCCCTCCACTTTACAAAGGTATCTTCTGTATTGAGTCTGTCAGATAACAAAGGCAAAAATTGAAGGGTGTGTTATGTAGCCATAAGAGCACAATAAGACCAAGCATTACATCTTGGCTTCATGCCTTTGTTATATCAGTTGCATCTGTACTCTTAAACATATACCCGACATCAGTCAGTGAGCACCATAAGCAACAGTATTGCTAAATAGAAACCTGATCCAGTTTTATTTGTTTACTTGGTGATAGACTGTATGGTTGAACAAAGAGAATGGTTGTGAAGCAGGTTGTACTTTTGTTCTTGGAGTAAGTATTTAGCCTTGTTCCTAATGAAAAGAAATCAACAATCATTTGGTGGCCTCATAGTAGGAGCTTCCAGTTGAAGTTAACCTTGTCTTGAGAACTTTTTGTGATACACCTTGGTGGCATTACCTTTGTATCCAGAGGAACATGCTCTTTCACTTGAATCCTGCAATGTTTTTTGGTCCCTGCAAAGCAATATAAAATGTTTTGTTCTACAAACAGATTACAGGTACACATCCATTTGTATGCATGGAGCAGAGTCTTGGGCATCTCCAAGGCTCAAGGCTGTGCTTCCATATTCTTGTGTTTCAACAGATTTGGATCGGGGTCAGTCAGGAGTTTGCTCTCAAATAGCAGGTGTCCTCTCCAAGTTGGCAACTGATCCTTCTCAATAGACAAAAAAAAATTGGAGCCTAGGCACCTACAAAAGGTTTTAAGTTGGTGCTGACAAACTTCCCAAAGGACCCACTACTTAGAGGCTCTCAAATGATGTCAACCTGCCAACCTATGGTGCTGACAACTCCCAAAGGACGCACTACTTGGAGGCGCTCAAATGCTGTCAACCTGCCAAACTTTGGTGCTGACAATTTCCAAAGGACCCACTAGAGGCTCTTGAATAATGTAAACCAGCCAAACTTTGTTGCAGCAGAATACAACAGCGGGAGGAGAGGGAGTGAAACGGAAAAAGAAAGGACAAGGGTCCCAGCTTAAAAGCCCCAGAGCAAGGGTTACTCAACTACCAACAGCACATAGCAAATCAGTAGTGAGAATGGGCCTGGATTTGTGAGGGGTGGAAGTTGACAGGTAGCCAACTCAGTGCTATTTCTCAACTTAAAGCTTGCTTCTTTTGAGGCACAGCAAAAATTTGCTGCTTAAGAAAATTGACCATGATTGAGAAATGGAACCCTTGCAACCTTTAACACCCACAAGCTTTGTTGTTGCAGGCATGTACAAAATGGTTTCTGCAATTCCACTGACTGGTTGACAAAATCACTCTCATCAGGTACATTTCCATGATCTCTCACTCACCCATCATTCCTAGTATCCCCACTCAAGTAGCTGGGGTTTTATGTAAAATGTTGAGACACTGGGCCACTATTCTAGCAGATTTCGCACTATTCTGGCGGGTGCCTCCCTTCGCCTCCCCCAGATCTGGAGATACCTACCAGACCAACATATGTAAGTCACATAACCTGAAAAACAAAGTGCAAAAATAATCTGTCTTGGTCTTGGTCATATTAGCTCTGTACACCTGCAACTGCCAGGTGTGGGTTCTTTCAAAGTGGGTTGAGAAATAGTGTGGTGAGCAAAGAAACCCTTTTGCCATCATTTGACCAAATTAATTGGAGTTGGATAGTGGGCAAGTGGAAGACATGGAAATGTACCCTTAGGATCTCTTTCGATTAGGTTGATGTGATCATAGATTCTGCCCCAGTGCAGCTTTTCATTACATTTGTTTCATCTAGCTGTGATCACAGTCCCGTCACCAACAGGACCAAATGTAGAGCTATGAGTCAACTTGTGAATCATCGCAGGTTGATACTTGTCATCCTCTTTTTTGGACCATATGTTCCTAACAATTCCCTATGAAGTTCCTTACATATGAAATGTTCCCAACATCCCTAACATCAATTACCTACAGATTTCCAACCCAGTTACAGATCTCCAATGGAGAGTGCCTGTCCAAGCAACAAGAAACAGGGCTTCATTTTAGTGGCTTTCCATTAGACTGCTGTGATCCTACCA
>Ga0116228_10004866_pt1 | contig 11951 bp, 5 predicted proteins | sample S1TSphfallax_2_FD_89694 | JGI IMG/M metagenome (GOLD analysis project Ga0116228, IMG submission 89694) | Host-associated microbial communities from peat moss isolated from Minnesota, USA - S1T2_Fc - Sphagnum fallax MG | ecosystem: Host-associated > Plants > Peat moss > Unclassified | place: USA...
AAAAAATTATATCTCCATATATGGTTTAGAGTTAAAACATAACAATTTTTTTTAGTGGATGATTTTTATTCAAACAACACCAAAAATTTGATGATAATAATAATACATTGATGTCACTATTATGATATCACCATTTTAAATTTATTTAAAAATAATTTAAAATTTTCATCTCTAATTATTTAGACATAATATTGTAACAAAAAAAGATTTTAAAAATGTTAAATCATGGAAAAAATCAAAATTAAAATTTAAAATGATTTTTAAAAAAATTAAAAGACAAATCTAACGAGGATTTGTATTTTTTGCACCTGAAAAGAAAAAATGGGGAAATCATTTAGGATTATTTTGGAGGTTTTGTTGGTGTGGCATCATGAACATCAAAATTTGTCCATGGTGCCTAAAATAAACTAGGGGAGGAACATAAATTTTAATTTATGTAAATATACAAGTTAGTACACTATAAGTTTTATAATTTAGAGGTTTAAATAGGACTAGACTTTGCTTGTATGAACATTTTGACCAAATCACTAATTCAAATATAATTGTGAGATGTGACATTTTTTATACATACATTTCAAGAAATTGTGATGAATGCAAAATGAAATTAATGAATAATAATTTAACACATTCAAAGTGAATCATTCAATTCATGTGCAAATGTTGATAGTTTAAAAGATTCGGGGTTTTAAGTTATTACATGTGTTTTAATAAATTATGGTAAGTGTGAAATGCAACTCATGAGTAATGGTTTCAACATGATAAAAGTGTATGGTTCAACTCATGTACCATGTTGATAGTTGAAGAGATATAAAAAAAAACATTAGCCCATTATAATGCAATGTGTATAAAGTTTAAAACTACCTCAATTTCCACATCAACAATTTAGAATTATTAAAAATAAAATAGGGTCCAAATTATTCTCCTAACTGCACAATGTAATGAATGTTATAACTATAAAAAATATCAACCATTCACTACTATAACAAGCCACTTGCAAACTTAAAATGATTAAATTAAATGTCATGAAAATGTGGTCAAATCAAACAATAGTCACAATGTGTGGGGGTGGAAAATGAGAAGAATTCTTCTATGTAAATGTAAGGTGCACCTCAAATGAGTAACATTGTCCACTTGTTATCAAACCTTGATTCCACTTATGCTAGATGTTAATAGTTTAAAAATTTGTTTTAAAAATGATTAACCAATCTCACTATTCTTACAAGTAGCCTAACATTGAGATATTTTCCATATGTAAAAAAAAAATCCATTATATACAATCCAAAATGGGTGCAAGTATGTAGATAGGAATCACATGTGTTACTTTGCAAAAGGACACAACTTGCTTTAAGTCTTGTGGTTTAACTTTTTTCAATGCTACATGGCATTTACCAATTCGGTCATTTCAAAGATGCATGGGATGTAGGTCATCGTGGTTTCATCACTATGTCACTTGAACCTTAAACCATTAGTTATGCTGCAAGTTTTGCTAAACCTTTGGGCTTTTGTTCTCCCCGTTTCTCTCCTGTGTTTGCCATCTCCTTTGTCTTGTGTAATGAAACTTTGCAAGTAAACATTGAGCTATAAGAAAAGTTGTAAGATTGGATATAATAAAAGAAACATTGATTTCCAACCAATAAGTAACTTCAAGCTTGCACAACACTGAGCTTACTCGATCTCCAAGCTTAGATTGTGTTGTCTATGGGGGAGCTCTTCATTAGTTTCTAGGATGTTTATGAATTTCTTAATTAATACCTTATAGAAATGCAATTTTGTGATTACATTTTGTGATCAGGGTTTAGAGTGGGTTCTTTGTGTGATTGGCTTGCTGCAATCTTCTTCTTAGTGCATGTTGATGGTGCTAGCCATAGTCTTGAAGAGAAGGTGAACTTGATAAGAAATTTTGAAAACTAGTTTGAGATTTTTTCTTTAGGTTTTGTGCTTCTTTTGTTGCCCACATGAACTTTGTATGTTTGAGGTCTATTGCCCAATTGTGAGAAGGTTGTTTGTGAGGTCTATTGCCCAAATTCATTGCTTATTGGCCCAATGGTTAGAATTATAGAAGTTTGCATTTTTATTTTATTTTTGTGATTAATGTTTATGGTAAGATTTTGATTCACTTTTATTTCATTTTCCTTGTTTTGTTCCACCAAAAGCTTGTTTGCATAATAATAGGTAGCTCCTAAGTTCCATGTTGAAAGTTGGAGGAATAAGATCTATTTGTTTAGTTGTCTATTGTTGCATGAACATCAAGCCCAAGTTGCAAGAGATAAAAATATGGTCCTTGATGTAGAAGGTTCTAAATCATTAATCAAAAAATAATTTGAAATTGTCTTATGTTCATAATCTATGTGTGTTTTGTGTGGTTTGTTTATGTTTCAGTAATATGTACATTGCTTTTTGGAGGTTGGACAAAAGAGGTTTGGCAAGAGCTTACAACACAAAAGTCAAATTCTTGACAAATGTGGGAAGATAAATCTACCATATTGGTAAATGAATTCCTGACCTAATTATGTTGTTTTCGAGTTGTCAAGGCCTTTGAATCATAAAATGTATGATACTTTTGAGATTTGAGCTCCCCTTTCCATGGTGAAAGATACATGATGATTATTGCTCCATTTTTCTATTCGAGTTGATCTCAAGATTGGCAAGAGCTTGTTGTAAACCTTCATAGATATGCACGGTAATGTCAATATGAAAACTTGAACATAATCTTTAAATTGAAATGTGTTCATGGCAAGGAAGGTGTCTAATAGATTAGGTTTAATAAACTCTATTCATTATATAGGAGCTGGTTGCACTTGGAATACAAGGTGGTAATAATTATTTGATCTATTAGACTAGGTATTCCTCACTTTGCCCCCTACCATGAATGTATGTTACTTATGACACCCACTAAGTCACAAATGTCATGGGGGGAATATTGTGAGCTGGTTAATGCCACAATAGGAGATTAACTAGAAAATGAACAATGATATAATTGAAAAAGCCAAGGACTTTAGTGCAAGGTCATGGACTATACATGCTTATACATTAGAACCAAAGGTTGATGATGAAAGATTTCAACTTGGTGACAAATGGACTATTTACAAGTGAATGAAAATATTTTTAAATGTTAAGCCATGTGGACTTTGCTCAGGTGCTAAGTTCAAGACTTTTACATTCAAAAAAAAACTCAAATTTCAATTAAAATCAAATTAATATGATTGAAGTTATTTAAAAAATCTTGAACAGTTAAAATATTTTTAAGGACCAAACATTTGATAACAAGATGCCCATATGAAGAAATAGACTTCCAACTTAATGACAAAAAAAAATGGTTGCAAAACTTGAATATGCTAGATATGCAAAGTGGTCAAAACCCAATTGATGGAGATTTTTGGCAGCTGCTAATGTGGAAGGCAACATTGAACCATCGATAAGATCACCCTTTCAAATTTGCTTTAGGGTTGCATAGGTGATGTAATGAATTGAGCCAAGCGTTGGCACTCGTGGCTTTGTTTCCATTTCCAAAAGCATAAGAATATTACCTGCAATCAATTTATAACATCAATAAATGTGTTGACGTTGGGTACTCAATTTAATTTTCATGAGGAGAACATCATTTCTATTGTAAGAAAAGATTCATCATTGAAAACAAATCATTTGACCTACATGTTGAGGTATTGAAATTGGATCCTTAATGGAAAATCTCACCATGTGGCAAAACTACAAAGTACCCATGCAAAGGTGATTTTGGTAGATTGTTGAGGTGACAATTTAAAAGGGTTGAACTAAAGAGATAGTTGATTCAACAACATGGTCGTATTACATTACAAACAATAACTACTGCTATGGCTTGCACAACAATACACATTCCAACATTTGGCCAATTGATGATGCACATTAATCTTTCAAATGGTAGCCATCTATGATCCATGATATAGAATTAACATCTTCTTTTAAACCATTTTCTTTAAATAGTGCAGTGGGGCACTTCATTTAAAATTGCACCTATTGCTAGTAGAACCTAAATTCATACCACCATTGATTTCAAAGACGTGTTCTCAAAACATCAACTCCACAATCCACCAATGTAACTTGTTCAAAATTTGGGAGATTCATGATAAATGCATACACTGATCTTGTATTGCTAGTAAACTATTATATGTATAATGTGCAATGAATGTATTTTTGTTTGCATGTTTGCATGCATATGGTGTATTGCACATACAAATGCTAATCACTTGAACTTACTTGAGAAACTCGTACAAATGATAACATGTCATGTGAAACTAGCTACCCCCATCCTTGTTGATGATTGTTGTCACTATAAAACAACCCACCATTGAACGATTCAATAACATACAATTACATAGATCCAAATGCCATTAAATAAGTTGGAAGTTACATTGAAACATTAACAAAGGGAGGTGGTCAAAAACACAAACAAACCAAGCAATGGATTGGATGTTATAGACATGAATCTCACTAGATCAAATGTTGCAAGCATGAAATTTATCAGATTGAATATCAAAGCTTCTCCAAAAGCAAATATTTTTCAGATTGGAGGTTGCACTATGATGTCAAGTTTTTAAAAAACTCTAGTACAAACAAAAAAATACAAATTAAATCAGGCAATGTTGCACACAATTGTTTTCATCTTTGCAAGGTTTGTGTGAACTAGTGATATAAGCCATTGAAGTTATTGAGTTTACATTTACCTTGAAGGCTAGTGATGAATTAATGTTGTTAAGCTTTGTCGTAAGCTCTACAAAATAGGAGCTCGAACTTGGGCTCCAACTTACAAGTTTGATAGTTGTTGGTCATGAGCTGCTAACCACGTACACCTTTTGTAGATAGTAGTTATCATGTTTGCAAATGAAAGTTGATGTTATGGATGTGTAGGTTCCATCAAAATCACACGTTCCTTTTTGCTTTGTTTTTTTCAAAAACATTTGTTCACTGTCGTACCAAGCTCCCATGGATAGAATGATAAGGTTGTGTTTTCAAAGCTCTTATGCACATGGTCGTTTTTGGCAAGTTCAACATTTCAATCATTTGCAACAAATGGCATCAAAGGTGAAAGCTTCAATGCACAATGCAGACAATCAAACCTAATAAACCAACGTTCCTCAATAGATGCATCGTAATCATTGCAAGGGCAAGAATTGTGTTTTCAAAAAAAAAAACCTAAACCATTAGATGGAAACAAACGGTTCAGATTGCACTTTAGGGTTTTGGATGATGAGTGAAAAGAGAATAGAAGTTGTCATAGCAAATCCACATTTTTTAGATGAAAACTATTCAATCCTTTGTTGGGTGCTTCGAATAACAACTCCTTGCATTTGATTCCATGTTGGATGTAGCCTAGATGAAATTTTTAAATGAGGTTTTTTTGCAAATTGGGTTTAGTTAGGTTGGGCATCACCACAAATGTTTCAAAAGGTTTGCATGGGGCAAATTTCTTAGAGATTTAAAAAAAAAAATTACACATCCGTTGAGAGGCATCTAAAATAAGGTCAAACCATGTTCAAGGAAATTGTTTTCATCATGGTTAAATTTTCTATATTTTAATATGCAACTTTTTTTTCGAAATCATGAGCATTGGACCACATTTGATCATAAAGGACTTTTGAAATCAATAGACTCTGAATTTTGAGAAAAAATTCAACTCCTAGGTTTTTAAATTTGAGTTATTTTTAAGTGTATATAATAGTTCTCTACCACCATAAAAAAATTCAATGTAAAAAGAGTTATATTTTTCAATTAAGGGCCCCTATATAAAATGAAAATTATTTGCCGCTACAACCACCCAAATTTAATGGTCCTTTCCTCTAAACAAATCTTCAAATTGGGCCCATTGCTAATTCAATTAAAATTTTCCAACATCCAAACTAATTGTTTAACACAAGTTCCCATAGTTAACATCACAATTAAATGGTGTCATATAGGCATAAGTAAAAAGGTTTGCACTTTTCACCACTATTTGACATGGTTTTTGGCTCCAATCTTTGTGCTTGCCCCCAAATGGAAGAAACATTATAATGCTAGTGAATAACACAATCATTATTTCCATCATGGAAATTATGCACAAATAACTAGTAAACAATTTCTCTTGCTACATGTGCACAACAATATAGGTCAAATAATGGTCAAATTGGACAAGTAGTTGCAATGGGTGGTAGTGAAAAAGCCCAAGATTTCTTCTTATGCTTGCTCCATCCTTTCTCTGAGTTGATTTCTTATGGCGCCTTTGTATATTTTACAACACCATACATATGTTTAGTCACACATGCAACCAAGATAATTAAATTACAATTTCATTTGGTACCTAGGCTACCGAAGTACCTTTATAATATCTAATATTTAGTAGGTAAGTAGGTACTTAATACCTAATAGGTAGGATGTAGTATAAGTTGTGGTTGTGACATTCCAGTTATGTTCTAATTAAGCTTTTATCCCATATTGTTTGTTCATTATTTCATATTTGAAAACTATATAATTCGGTTGGATAGTTGCATCAATGATATCCAAATTTTATAATTGCCATATGAGAGGAGCCAATCAAATTGGTTTCACCCTAAAGGCTAAATTTAAAAGAAAATAGGATTTTTTGCAATAGGCCTTAAAACCTAGACCTAGGCTAGGTTAGATAGCCTAGAGCTAATGTAATTGCCATCTAGGCTAAGCAACCTAGACCTAGCCTAGGTGCCATGTGGCACATTGTGGTTAACAATCATTTGATACCTTATTTCTAATATGATGTTCATTGATAAATCAAGGATGTAAATGTAGCAAACCTATGACCACTTTATCTATATTCATATGCAACTACAAATAATTAGTTGTAATGTGAATTACATTATTTCCCTTTGATGGGTGACAATTGGCACATTTTGTTTTCATTAGGTACATGAAATTCTTAATCAAGAATATGTGTCACATAATGCATGGTTTATGAGTTGTCACATGTCAATGTTTTGTTGATGGACATTGTAGTTGCATCACAATTGTAAGTATAGTTGCATGGACACATCCAGATACATGTATATGATTAATGTACATGTGTTTTATGTTGCAAAAGTTCATCCATTGCAACTCTAGTTGGCGGTGAGTTGTCTTTTGATATTGGGTTGATTTTTAGTCATGAGTGTTATTTGCAACTAAAACCTAGTTGCCAAGACCAATCACAAATTGATAGTTTTTCTTTTAGTGGAACCTTATGGTTGTCCATATTTACCATACAATAATTATGGAATAATGCAACGTTAGGTATGATGTAGCTTTGCCCAACTTTGAACCCCTATTGACACCCCACCTTGATGGAATCATTGTGTATCACTTCACTTTCCTAAGACTCAACCTCCCACCTATTCCATTGGGTTGCATGTGATCAATAACTAGATTTCTCACCTTTTCATCTTCAAGTCCAAATGCATATTGATATGTTGACATAGTAAGGCAACTATTGATTCGAAGTGTTTTAAATAACCCATGAAAAATATATGTACAAATTTTTTGAACAAATTTCACATCTTCATTGGGTCACTTGTAGTCATCATCCATAAAATCAAGTATTTTGGATTGTTCATGGAATGATTATTATGCACAAAGCCTATGGAATCCATGGCCACTTATTTTTCTTTTGGTCCATTGAAGTGTGCACCAACTAAATTACTCTCGAAAGATTGTTACAATTCATAGTACAAATATGCATAATTAGCTTTTTGTGCATCAATTACACTAGAGGACTTCACACTATTACAACCTTGTAATAAACTTGTACCTAACCTTTGGTTTAGTTTCAATTCACTCTTAGTTAGCTTCCAATTAAGATTTAATTCACTTTTACTTCACTTCCAGTTGAATCTTGGTTGATTTTTAGTTAAGTATTAGTTTGTTCTAGTTAACTCTTATTTCATTTTTAGTTCATGTTTAGTTAAATTTTAATTCACTTTCAATTAATTTTTAGTTCACTTCTAGTTAATTTTTAATTAACTATCAATTCACTTTTAGTTATTTTTAGTTAACTATTAGTTCATTTTTAATTGAATTTTAATCCATTCTTAGTTGAGTTTTAGTTAACTCATAGTTCACACATGGGCACACATGGGTGAACATGGGTCACAAGTAGGTTGAAAGTTAAGAATTTTTTTTAAGTAAGGTGCCCAATAGGTATAAAAAAAGGTATAATTCCCTTTTATCTTTAGTTTGTTCAACACCAAGTTTGGATATGTTTTCTTGTCATAGCTTTATTGTATTAAAATTTTGTTGAATTTTTGGTTTGCATGTGTTGTGTTCTTGTTCTTGTTTTTCTTGTTTCATGATTTGGATTTATAATTACGCCTGCCTTTGTTTTTGTTTTGTTTAGGAAATCTTGTAGTCTTGGTTGTTTTTGTGCCCATGACATCCACATTCAAATACATACCATGTTCCACAATATTGAATGACATTTTCTTGGGTAATATCAGTGCATGTGAAAATAACCACAATCTACTAATTGTATAAATTCCCTTACAACACCCATTCACATGTGTAACATGCATATAGAGCAAATGAATATGTCACTTGGTATGTGACATTGACAAAACGTTGGTTCCACACCACCCAAGCACCACCATTTTCAAAGGTTGGTTACGCAACATGAGTAAGTGGGATCAAAGTTGCTTTCTCCACACTTTTTCTCACAATTGCCTCCACAATCTTATTTTTTATGAACCCTCTTTTTCTCATCTCCATTGTCTGCATGTAATGGTGGGCAATAGTTGTGGTTAACATCCACACCAACCAATCAATTTAGTGCCCTTTAAGACCTTTGTGTCAAGAGAAAACCAATGCTTTAAAACATTATGATATGATTTAATGTTCACTCGTGTGTCTCGGTTGGAATGAAACACTTGTTGAAAACCAACCATCTACAACTCTAAAACAACACACACATTGCAAGAATTAAATATGGCCACCCAATAACAATTCAAAAACAAAAGGAAAAAATAGGTGTGGATGATCAAACATGACAAATTGGAAATGATTGCATATCAAATTACCAATAATAGGTCTAAAAATAAGTTATCCATGCATCATTAAGCAATTGTTGATTGAAAAATTGCTTCATTTTTTTGTTTCACACATTCTTGGAATGTTTCAATGCTTTCATTGTGGTTCATGGACATGTACATCACATTAGGGAGATCATTGAAGATTGCACCTCAAAGTTAAGCTTTTAGAATATGCTAAAAACAAGGTAAATAAGGACATTGTCCATGGTCCAAATGGTCCTATACATGCATACACAATGAACACAAAATTAATGCATTGGTTGAGTATGCAAGTAGCATAACATGAGAAGGATTCAAATAATTAACCAATGATCATAAAACACGATGTTAAATACAATTTTAGCATAGGGTTGGGTAGTCATTGCAATGCTTTAGCTCTTGTAGGGCATCATCAATAATGAAACAAGATGGTTTCCAATTGGGCATGCATGACAACATCTTTGCTTTTAGGGGTCTTAACCATTCGAGCAAATTTTCAACCATTTGCTAGCTTGTAATTATCCATGTTAAAAGGAACACATGTGTGATGCACATCAAAACCCATCAAAGTGAACAAATGTAAATTCATGTCATTTGTGTAAAATTTGGCAGCCATTGAAATAATACCATTGTGGCCACATGAAAGCATTGATTGACATTGAATTGGTGTTGGATGCCAATGGTGAATGGCACTTGAATCCCATTGACTTTGCCAATTTCTTGGAAGAAGAAAACATCATCTAGATGTCAAAAAGCCCAAGATTGAACAAAAGTGGTATGGCCACGAGTGTAAATTTGAAATGAAATACCCACATGTCTACTTGAAATCCAAATTGTTTGTGGGTACCTTAAATATAATACCCACATTGTGATGGAAAATGCAATGTACTATGGGTGGTGAAAATGCAATACCCACATTGCAAATAAAAAACCCCACAACTTATGGTTCCTAAAAATGCAATATGCACATGACAAACTATAAAACCCATTGCCTATGGTTGGTGGAAATGCAATACATGCACGATAAACTAAAAACTCCATTATCTGTGGACATCAATATGCAATAACCACATATGACCCTAAATCCACATTGTTTATGGATAAAATAAAATTCAATATCCATATGTCAAACATGGAACATTCCTAGTGCAAATTGATGTCATTGTTCAATCCATCCAAGGAAAGCAAAATTTCTTAAACTAAAAAAAAAACATAAAAAAAAAACATAAAAAAAACTAAGGGCCATGATTGAAAGATAAATTCATACCATTGATGTTAAAAGATGATGTGATGGTCAAATGAGTCTTAGCCCAATTTGAAACACAACCTTAAGTAAATCAACACAAATTTCATTAAACCCCTAGATTCAAAACCCTTAATAATCCTAATGGTACATGCTTTTTAACCCTAATAATTATACAAACATGTAAATATGGAAAAAAAAATAGTTTTATAGTATTTTGTTATGTTATGGTCTTCAAAGCCAATCAAATGAAAAAAACTAATGAATGAAAGAATTAGCCATAGAGTTCAAAGCTAATTAAACCCAAATTTTTTTCACAAAATCTTAAATAATCCTAACAATAGATGCCATAAAACCTAACATTTATATAAGCATATCTAAATGTGATTAAATAAAATATTAACTATTTATGCCTTACAATCTAAACCTAATTAACTTAAAAATAAAATGAAAGATGGTGCATGTTTATTACCTCTTGTATAGACTCTCAAAGTTGAGAATTTTTCCTCTCCTCTTCAAAAGAAGAGATAAAATGAGTGTATCATGCTTTCTATATGTCTAACTGAAAAATTTCCCCCAAGAATCTTGGATTCATTTGAATTAATGTAAAAAGATGCAGCAATCATGATTATTTGTTATATCCAAAACCCAAATCTATAGATCGATATTGCTTATGTACATCATTAAAATAGGTATAGCAAATTGTTAAATCTATTTCATGTTGCTTAATTAAATTAGGTTAACAAAGATTAGGTACATTTGCATTAAATAGTCCAAAGTGGAGATGGAGTTATTAAACCAATGTTGCAAAGTTGATTAGATTTGCAATATTCACATTTGAAGCTACTATTTATGAACATCAAGGGGTTGAATATGATTAAAATGATTGTTAATTTGTTCAATGCAATATGTTCATATTATGTATACCATACATTGGTAAACATTGGCATCATGTAAATGATAGGTAGGTAGGTGGGTCAGTAGGTAAGTAGGTAAATAAGTAAATAGGTGGATAAGTAGGTGTTTGGGTGGGCAGTTAGGTAAGTAAACAATTATGTAGGTAAGTTCAAAAATAGGTAAATAGGTAGGTAGGTATATATGTAAATAAGAAGCAACTTAGGTCAATAATGTAGTTAGGTTAATAGGATAGCTAGGTGAACGTGTTAACCAGAAAAGATTTGTCAAAAGATTTTTTCGAAAAAATAGTTTTTGAGTTAATTTTAAAAGATGTAAAGGTTTTGTCAAGAGTTAGAGGTTTTGCCAATATGTATAAGCTAAGCCATGATGAAACAAAAGTTTTGTTGATAAAATTTTAGTCATGAAGAATAAAAGTTAATCAAAAAATAGATGTTTAACCAAAAAGAGATAGAAGTTTTGTCAACATGTAGAGGTTTAGTTATGAAAAGATGGAGGTTTTGTCAAGAGGTATAGGTTTAGCGAGGAAGAATTAAAAGTTTTTTCAAGTGGTAAAGGTTTAAAGATAGATGTTTTGTTGCGAGATATTAGTTTAGCCAAGAAGATATAGAGGTTTTGTTGAAAGGTAAAAATTTAGTCAAGAAGAGATATAGGTTTTGCCTTCATGTAGAGGTTTAGCCAAAAATAAACAAAAGTTTTGTCAAGAGAGAGATTTAGTCACGAAAAGATAGAGGGTTGGTAGGTAGGGCCAAGATATAGGTCAATAATGTAGCTAG
>Ga0116228_10004868_pt1 | contig 11944 bp, 7 predicted proteins | sample S1TSphfallax_2_FD_89694 | JGI IMG/M metagenome (GOLD analysis project Ga0116228, IMG submission 89694) | Host-associated microbial communities from peat moss isolated from Minnesota, USA - S1T2_Fc - Sphagnum fallax MG | ecosystem: Host-associated > Plants > Peat moss > Unclassified | place: USA...
GAATGTTTACCAAATTACACTAGTTGATCTATAAAATTCGTTAAAATTCTTGCTTCTTTGGGCTTCCATAACATTCTCGCACCAAGAATGTCATAACTATGCCCATTATCGTAGGGGAATTGTTGCATCAATTTGCAAGTTACATTTTATGCCTCCAATTTTGCAACATTTTTGCAACACATTTTTCCCAACATTAATTTGAAGTAGCAACCAAGGATGAATATGAAGCGTTAATCCATGATATCAAGTGAACTTTGAAGCTTCACACCAACTAGTTTATTCTACAATTGGACATGATAAATGCCTTCAATTGGGTGCAGTCATAATCCAACGAACCAAAAAGGGCATCCAACCGCAAAGAAAAATAGTGAAAATTTGATAAATATTCATGTTTTGCCATTTAAAACCATGGCAATCATGAAAAGTTATTGTTATTTCATTCATTTGAATGTTAAGGAATTCAAACCAAAAATCCATTTGATGAAATTTTAAATTTTAAGTTCTGATTTAGGACCTTGAAAAGTGTACAAAAACGTGTCAAACAAGAGTCAATTTTTCAAAAAACTATCAAAAGGACTCATATAATAAATCAAATCTGATGGGAAAAAATTAAGAGGATAAAGACCTATTAACCACATTAAAAAAACACTCATACCTTAAAATATGTGGAATGTAAAACTTCAAAAATTCAAAGAACTCTCCAAAATTGATCTAGAATTTTAGAACTTCAAAATTCCTTTGCCACACATAAATTGGTTAAAATGTACATGATGTGTTAAGAAAAATCATAGTTTACCATACAAAAAAACATAAAAAATGTGAAAAAAAAAATTGGTTATGATTTCAGATTGTTATCATTTTTTAAAACAAAACTTTCACTACAACAAAAGGTGTCCATGTCCGCCAATTGATTTCATTGGATTTTGAATGAATTCATTAATTGCAGTGAATGGGGACTAATGAAAAAATAGTGAATTCATTTGTCTAATGAATGGGGACTAGGGTTCAAAAATGATGAAGAAAAAACATGTCATGTCTTTGGACAACTATAGGCATTTATTATAACAAGTTGTAAAAAAAATAATATCCAAAAATTCGTTCATATGAAAAAAAAAATTGACAAAAAAGACATGTGATCCATTTTTTTAGTAATCCATTAGTTCATTGTGTCCCATTTGCACCTAATTTACTATTAAAAGGGGTCATATTTCAAAAACTTCATATAATAGGTGGGGATAACATACAATTCATCCCGTTTAATCATGCATTTTATGTATTTGAATCTTCTTTATATTATAATCATCATAACTATGTTGGCGATGTCATTGTCATCCCATCTGCCATAATTTTGGCCTTGGGGCAAGTGTTTGGTGTATAGCTTGACTAGTCTTCCCAACCTTTTGAATATATTCCCCAATTTTTTTCACAACGCTTTGGATGTGGTTAGGACTATCACATTTTTCAATTGCAAGCCTCGCCTTATGTGTGTGCACACATCCCATTGACCTTATGGGCATCCATGTTTTATGTTGTGCCCATGGCAACGAACACACATGGACCCATGATGTAATTCATTACACTTTTGCAACCATTGTGGGTGCAATCGCATTCACACATAAACAAATCGTTGTAACCAATGTTTGGTTTTGTATTTTTAATTTTTTTAAATAAAAATAATTCCCAAGTGGAATTATTTTCACATAATGTTATTTTCAATGTCTTAGTATATATAGTCTAAAAGTTTGAAATTGATCTAATGAATGAAAAATACCCAAAAACATTTTGAAAACATTGTAACCAATGTTTTAAACAATAAATAGATTTTTAAATGGACTTGAATTTTTTTGACAATGACATATTTTTAGCAAAGTTTTTATGTGAACAATAACATAATAATGTGATGAAAATTTTCAGGATTTTTCAAAAAAAATTAAAGACTTTTTTTCATAAGATTTTAAGAATATCCTAGAATAAACACCCAATAAACAATCACCTAAAGGGGCTAGTTTAGCGCATGATATCATGTTTACACCCTGGCGCAAAATTTTGACTTCCATGTGGGACGAAAACAACTTCCCTTGACCACAATCAATTTCTCCCATCAACAAGTTGACATTGTGTTCACCAAAAATGAAATTAGCACCCTAGTTGATATTGTTGTAACTCACCCAACACATGCGAATTTACTTTTTTGATCTTACACAACTCAAGGATTCACTACCTTCGACACACTTCAAGTGAAAGAAAGGAGCTATTGCGAGGTCACTAACACCCCATTGATCAAGTCCTCCCTCTAATAATTCAACCATTTGGATCCAAATGTATTATTACACAATAATTTTTTTTAATATTCACCTTAGTTTTTAAAGTACCCAAAAAAAAAATGTTGGTTTTTAGGGACTTCTAGTTTTCAAGCAGAAAAGACATATTCTAGAGCTACACAACTAGGCCACAATGCACATGCTCTCATTTTATCTAAATGCAATAAACATTTCCCTCACATGAAAAAATGCCATGTGTACTAACTTTAGATTAAATGATTCCAAAAGATTTTCATATGGGAGACCTTGTGACCTAATCACTAGTGGTTAGGAATTACGACTTTATGCAAAAGTCCTAAGGCCTATTGGGTTCAAATTTGGGCTTAGGATTTAATTATTTTACATACTACTAAACTGGATTGATTTCCTATTTAACTACCATGGATATCAAGGTTGAGGGATGGTGAAACTTTTGGGTGGTTCTCAAAATGATGATTATCACAATGCAAACCTTCGGCCTGAATGACCCAACCTCCATGACTACACCAATTCTGTTGGGATGAACTCAAATTCATCCCAATTACTATATCTTGTGCAACTATTGAAGTTGGGTTTTTTTTTTCCCCTCACCTACCTAAAGGCTACACATTAAAATAATCTTTCCATCTACCCAAGCATACCACCCAATCTACCTACCTACACCCTGCCCATCTATCTATTTACCTAATGGGTTTAAGGTTGAAGGTTTATTTTCGCTTTCATCGCCACTCAAACTTTACGTTAAGTGAGAAGCTCTAAGAAATAGCCATTCTTGTAATTTCTAGCACGAGGAGAATAGTCACTACAACACTAAGAGCCATTGTGGAACTCTAAAACACAAGGCGTTACTGGAATGCTAGGAGTTATTGCAAAGGATGCAACAAAGTGCTACTATGACATTAGAAGCTATTGCAAGTTGCTACTATATTACAACACAACGAAACGCTACTACAACATTGCAAAGCAACGATGCACCGCTACAACAAACTACAAAAGAATTCATGCAAGGAGCGTGAAGACCTATAGTGCACGAGAAACCACTATTCACACTCACGCACTTGTGTTCATATGTAAGTGTACATCCCTTTTTTTGTTTTATTTGTTTTGCATCTATTTTTGTGTTGTCTTGCAGAGAAGACAACACACATCAAGTTGTCATTAAAAAAATTTGTCTTTTTTTATACTTGGATTATGACCCTTTCTTTCTAGAGGGTCTTTCTATCCCCTTGCACATAACATTTTTTTAATATAAAACTTGATTTTTGAAGACACAAAAAAAACAGAAAAAATTGTGTTTATTTCTTTGATTGTAGAAAAGATGACGACAAATGCACAACTCGTCATCGTCTTTTTTTCTTAAACTTGATTTTTGAAAAAAAGAAGATGACAACAAACTACACATTCATCATCGTCCCTTTTTGTGTATGTCTATTTGTTGTAGAGAAGACAACAATGAACACGCTCACTCATCTTCATCTTCTTTTCTTTCTATTTTTTTTGCAACAAATATTGACAACGATGAGTTGGGCACTTATTGTCTTCCTTTTTTCATTATATGTTTGTCCCCTTATAGAGAAGATGATGACAAGCGCCCAATTCCTCATTGTCCTTTTCTTTATTATTTGTGTCTCATTACAGAAAAGATGATGACAAGCATAATTCATCATCATCTTCTCATTTTTTTGTAACGTTTTGTTTGCAACAAACAAGGATGAGAAGGAGTTGGGTGCTTGTCATCATCCTTTCTTCGTTGTCTATTTATCCCTCTGCAAAAAAGATGACAACGAACACCCAACTTGTTGTTGTCTTCTTTCTTGGTTCAATAAGATGTCAACATGTGGCAACATGTCAAGTTTCTAAAAAATGAATTAAAAAAACATCATAGTTTTTAAATTATAAAATGTAGATATAAGAAAATGAAAATTTTAATCAATTAATTTTAGTAATTAAATATAATACAAAATACTTACAATAATCAAATTATATAATTATATAATATAATATTAATAGTATTATTTATTTATTTATATTATTATAGTAAATTTTTAATTTATTGGACTTTTAAATCTTCAAATATTTAATTAATTCTTGTTGTTGCAAATTGCTTTTGGGTATAATAAACTTGTAATAGGACTTGTTGGGTGTCAACAAAACATATCAGGTTGAATCAAATTCAACCAGGTAAATTACCATCCTTATTTTATATGGTTTTTCCAAGTGTTTGTTTTGAAGCTTTATGTTAATGGTGACAACAAAACATTAATGAACCCTTTTTTTTAGGAGGGCATGACCTCAAAAGAAATTTAGACACCAAGGGAAAATGTCAACCAACGGTAATCAACAACAAATGAGTGATGTAACAAATGATGAGCAAATTGAAATACAACAAAGAGTGGTTGTATATCCACCTATTTCTTGAAGGTAAATCTTTTAAAAAATTATGTAGCACAAAGGGTGAGTGCATGGTAAGGTGGCTCATTTATGGAATTGTATTCATATTTTTGTAGGGTACCTTTTGTTTAAATGGATGTGATGATAAATTTATGTTTCAATTTGTTAATTGATAATTGCATAACTTGATTATGAAACTACAAGTATAATATTTTTATTTGAAAATGTTACCCTTATTGTTAATAATGGACTTTTGAAAGAACAATGTATGGACTAGTTTCTTGACTACTATGGTATAACATCAATGTATTCATAGTAAATTTCAATTTAATTGAAGAATGGAATAAATAACATGTATATGGGACCATTTTCTTGAAAACCTTAACAAATATTTTTTAATGGAATTTTAAATGGTTAAAATTTGACCTTATTTCATAAGTTTTTATGAGTTACAAATTATCTTTTCTTTTAATTTTTTTGTTCTAAAAGTGTTTGATTATGAAATATTTAAAAGAACTATTATTCATATGGATTTTATAAAACATTTTTCCAAGTATTATGATTTTTAAAAAGTTGCATCCATCAAAACAGCTAACATCATCATCATTATATTTAAGTTTAAAAGTAGAATATGAATGTTCACAAATGTATGAACATCAATTTATAAATGATTATAATCATAAGTTATGATAAACAAATAACCATGTTCTTTAAAAAACTTTTTATGGACGCCTATGGCGTGGAGCATTTGCTTAAAATGAGCCACCATACCATGCAATCACCCCAAACATTGCAAAAAGAAAATTAAGCCAAAAATTACCCGTCCACATTTTTTGCCTAATTGTTTTAATGCAATACCTTCATCATGTTTAACATTTACTTGCTGATTGGATTGTAATACCCTCGTCATGTTTAACATTTACTTATTGGTTTGATTGCAATACCTTGTCATGTTTAACATCTACTTGCTGGTTTGATTGCAATACCCTCATCATGTTTAACATCTATTTGATGTTTTGATTACAAACCCTTCATGGTTTATAAATGAATATTCCATCTTTTTTATCAATATTCACATTCATTTGATAAGATGTTTTTGTAGGAGTTGGTGTGCTTTTGCATGAAAATGATCATGGAAAAAGACCACCAAATCATGCGATGGAAGATGTAGATTGGGTACACAAGGGGTCAACTGTCAAGGTGGGAGTGCAAGATCAATGGATGCACTGAAAATTACGCAACTAATTGGTTGTTTCAATAACATTTGGACAACAAACATGGGCTTCACATGAAGGTAGGTAACTTTGTCCCTCCTTCTATTCATGTTGGAAGCCTAAGGCAACAAAACCACCATGCCATCAATGCTTGGATTTTGAACAACCCGCAACCATGATAGACACAAAATAAATAAAAAGCAATTGACCAAACAAAAAAGAAAGTTGAAGCTAAATGGGATTGACCTTAACTTGAAGCGCAAGTTCTTGAGGAGGTTTGTTGACCTTTATTAGTAAAGTTTGCCTCCAACAAATTGTTAAGTATCATTGGCATACCTATGTGGGGAATGGAATGTATCACTCATAATGCCTTTTCACAAATTGAAAAGGATGATGACCTTTCCAAAATGTAATAGGAAATATCCAAAATATATTTATAATTAAAACTTGAAACCAACTACTAGTACCTTCATCTTTAGGTGTAAGCATTGCCTATGTATATCGACACGCCCCATTTTTTCTAAACCCCAATTTATAATACTTACATCATTGAATTTTTGTAATCATTATTAAGGTGGTCACAAAGTTAATTTTCTCACAATTTATACAATGTAAGAAGGATCTTGTCCACCAAATGCAATAGGAAATATCCAAAAGATATTTGTACGTATAAAACCTTAAACCAACTAGCAATGCCCTCATTTTTAGATTTAAACATTGCCGATGGGAATGCCGCATTTTTTCCAAACTCCAAGGGTTTAAGGTTTCCAAGGTTTTCATAATACCTACATAAATTTGCATTGTGTAACCTCACCACAAGCCCCCCTTTATTTAATAAGCTTTGATTATTAAAATATTGCAAGAATTTTTTTCCCTCATCATATAATTATTTAAGGGCACCTTTTCCACCAAATGTAATACTTGAATGCTTGAATAGGGAATATTTGGAATATAAATCTAAATAAAAAATTAAAAGGCTTGATAATATGTTGTATTTATATCACGTTATAATATTTGAACATATTGTCAATTACTATAGGAAAAAAAATATTAATAAATATTCAATTCTAAAATACACATCAATATCACAAGTCCATAATTCAAGAACTAAATAATATCATGTTACTTGAAACACCCCATTTATTCAAATTAACCTTAAACTTTACATCTTAATTGTATTAATATTGAATTACAATGATTTTATTTGTGATCAAAATTCACCATACACTTTTCGCAAAATAATCCTAAATAACATGGTTCAAGAAATATTTGCATTTTATTTAAATAAATACCCACTTTTATAAAAAATTCATATTGAGCTCATAAAAATTAATGGTTAGCTAACATGGTATGGGTTTCCTAGATTTGGTTAAATTTTCTTGTGGTAGATCACCACTTTTGGTGAGATATTCTTATTTGGGAGTTTTAAAATAGATGTGCAATATAACCTTAACAAAGTAAGTTTAACTTTCAAACATTATATGTTCATTGATAGAAAATTAATGCATTAACACATAAATAATTTTTTTTGACACAATTGTATTATCATGCACATTTTAATGATTGAAAATAAATATGGGGGATAAATAAAAAATAATTGTGTTGTGTTTTTTTAATTCATGAACCCTCTTCTTACATATATTTCCATGTTCTAACATCATCTCATGCCAATCCTTCATCCAATGCACTAAATTGCCAAGTCCATCATTAACGTAATGAAAGACCATGTCATAATGCATGACTTCATTTTCCTTGGAAAGGTGAATACTTTATACATTTGTTGCAATAACACGCAACAATGATATGGTGTGGTTTATGAGTCAAAGCCCACCTTCTTTGATTTCATTGATGATTTCTTGCATCATGTCACCCATTCGAGCAAGTGTTTTTCCTGCGGGAACAAATGAACTTGAAGGTTGGTTGTGACCCTTTTTTTTTTACACTAGGGAAAATATCATCTAGTGTCACAAACCCATGGCTCTTCAAAGTGATTTTTATTGGCCTTTTCATCATTAGATTCATTGTCATAAATGTGCAAATAGGTATGGTCCATAAACATGGCGACAAAACCTCCACCATTAGATCCATACCATGTCCCACAATATTGAATGTTATTATCTTTAGTGAAATTGGTACATGTAAAAATAAGGACAACTTGATGTTTGCACAAGTTTCCACGCAACATCCATTCACATGTGTAACAAACATATTTAATGAAAGGAAATGAGACCTCATATGTCATATTTGGATGTTGTTGGCTTTGTACCATCCATGCATGGCCGGTTTCGTTCAAAACATCTATCCCATGGGTGACATGGGTGTGAAGGATTAATATGGCCTTCTTAATGTTTACCTTCTCAATGTGTTTCACAACCTTGTTTTTTATAGACCCTAGTTTCTTTATTTTTAGTCGTTTGAATGTAGCATCTTGCAACCATTGTTGTGAATCTACACATTAACTAATCAATTTGTTGACCTTGAAGCCCTTTAGTTTTCAAAGAAAACCAACTTTTCAATCCCTGATGGTAGGATTCAATTGATGCTTATGTGTCTTGGTTTGAATGTGGCATTTGTCAAAGCCCCACCATCCACAAATCTATAACAAAATACATAATACCCCCATGGGATTGTTTGGATCATTGGTGTTTCTACTTAATTCAAAGAGTAAATATTTTGGGATATGCATAACATGGTGAAACACCAATAATGGATTAAGAGTTAATTCATGTACCATGTTGGGAATAATAGGTCCAAAAATATTGAATCCATGAATCACTAGGTAAATGTTGGGTGAAGCTTTCAATGACCTTGTTTCTCTGAGAAGTCATGAAAGTTTCAATGATTTCACCTAGTTCAATGGGCATGTAGATCATGGTGTGAAGGTTGTTCAATATTACACATGGCACCCCATTGTCCTTGATTTTTTCCATTGAATGTAAGCATTAATTAGACTTTCAAACCTTTAAAATGTGCCATCCACAAAAGTAAATGGACACTTGATCCTCGCCCCACACCATCTTAATTATGCATAAAATACCAATTTATTATTATTTCAATTAATAACATTATTTACAATGGAAAATGTGGGATGTAAACTTGAAATGGTTACATGTACATAAAAATTCCAAAAAAATAAAATGAAAATAAAATTCATTGCAACGTTTGTAACTTTTATGTAACATCATCAATAATGAAACATGATAATTTCCATTTAGGATTTTTCTTTAAAAGTATTTTTTCAAAAGAGGTGGCCATTCCACCAAATCATTGCATGTTTGGTGACTTGTAATGATCCACACAACTACACTTTGATACAATGTGCATCAAACACCATCAATGTGAATAAGTGAAGTTTCACATCATTGACACCAAAGGTGGCATTGAAATTGCCCCATTATTATTTAATGAAATCATGGAATGCAATTGAAATGGGGTTAGTATCCCTATTATGAATGGGACATGAATCCCATTAATTTCATTGTCATATTTAAAATAAAACACATCATTTAGATGATTAAATGCCCATGTGCAAAGGGGAAACAATCGAATTTTTATGTAAATGCCAAAACCTTTTTTTGTGTTTATGATTCAAGTATGATGCACATGCACATTTTTTGAAAGACTCAAATGTGAGTTTAAAAATGAAAATAATGGAAAAAAAATGAATCGGAGGATGTTCCCTAATTCACAACACTTTGGGGGTAGAAGGGCATGTTGAAGGTTTGAGATGGGGACAAGGATGAATGACAAGAGAATCAGTTATTCACGTAAACCTTCACAAATTCAACAACAAGTTGGTTAGTGCATGGTTGAAGCATTTTTGGTGCACGAACAAACCATGGGCATACATGGACTCACAAAACTCACCATGGCCTCCACTTGGGGAAGCCACCACCTTCCCCCTTATAATATTTTATGTGATTAGCCATGAAGGCTACATCTAAATGTCATTTTGTCCTAGGACTTTCAAGTTGGGACTCCCAAAACTTTGGAAGGCCATAACTTGTTATGAAAATCTTCAATTGAAATGAGTTTTAAAACAAACTTGTAGTTATTGTGGAGAGCTTTCCAACAATATGTAGCATGCCATTTTCACACACGTATTTTAGGGCAATTCTTACTTTTAATGGGCGGGAGTTAAATTGGCAGTTTGACTCCTGACCTTTCTTTTGCCCATAATTTGTGTTTTAAGTACTCAAATGAGTCATGCGAATTTATTTTTAAAAATTTATCTTTCAAGAACTTTTCAATGGTATAAGAAATTTTTAATCCAATGAATTTTGACTTTTGAAATACCTTTTTGAAAATTCAAAACTCCATAAGGATTTCAAATCCCAAAGTTAGAGTCCACTTGGGAGTCCACTTGGGAGTATGTGGGTTCATTCCTTCATACTCTCAAGAGTGCAAATGTGACTCTCAAGTTGCATTCTCGACCCGCACCTTTCCATGCTTTTGCTTTGGTCATAAGCTTAAGGTTAGGGTCGTGACAAAGTAGGTAATGTTTTATTGCATAATGAGATCATCCCTTGTCATCATTTATCTTGCATTGATTGTACCCCACCATATTGCTTAATGTTTGTCATATCTTTGTTTGATGATGTCTTTAAACCCAATTTAGTTCAAATGTGGTCTTATTCATGGGGCAAAAAAAATGGTCGTGCAATGGAATCAAGGTCATGTTTGCCATGTGTATGTTCATCATTAACCTATGTATGTAATCGTAAAAGATTAACTTAGGTCACGTGTATAATCGCCTAATTGAAAATTGAACTAAACAACCTTGTTTAATGGATCGATGGTGGTTTACATATCCACTATTGTCTTCTAATCCATACCCACATGCATACCTACAAAATGTGCAATCAATTTAAGACTTAAAATTCAGTACAATATGAGCTAAAAGAAAACAACCATATAAAAAAATGAACAATAAAACATCATATCAAATATGATAAAGGGGGTCAAAGCACGGTTGGGGTATTAAAAAGGACCATCTCCTTTTATATCTAATGGACTCTCTCACTTAAAACATATTGTTGTAACTTAATGGCACATTAAGATTGAAAGTTTAATTCTTTTCATGGATAAATACATTACTAAAGTATTATTTTGTGCATAGCATCTTAAATTTGAAAAAGTTTGAAAATTCCTACCAAATCTTGGAAAACAATTCAAGGATTCATAAGGAATGTCTACACAAATTTATTTGGTGCAAGATTCTTATCACAAACACCTTAGGTATTAAAGTACATAAATGTATGAACGTGACAAAAACCAAGTGCCTTATTACAATGTTAATTTTTTTTTTAAATGATCATTTCAAACAAATTAAGCCATTAATAGAATATGGTCCACATTGGATAAATGTTATTATTCTTACTTTCATAAATGAAAATAATAGATATTCTAGAAGCTTATATAAAATTTGGAACAAAATTATTTCATTTGAGATGAGAAAAAAAAGGGAAATCTAATATACACCATAGCAAAAATGAAGAAAAAGGTGAATTTGAATGTCTTAAAAGTGAGTCCTTAATGTTCAAAGGGGGCTACTCCCACTAGTAGAAAATGGTCATTTTGCAATTGGTACTTGCGACTAATTTTTAGTGGCAAGCGACATTTGCAACTAAAATCTTAATAGTCGCATTGGACAAGTCGCAAATGACACTAGTCGCAAATGACAACAAATTTTGGATGAAAGAAAAAATCAACGAAATACGCCTTCATCCTTCGACTTGTCATATACGTATTGTCGCTTCCAACTAGGATGCGACTTTTTTCATGAACAAGGGAACAAATTATGTGTTGCCACGTGTCCCAATTCTCAATAATTAAAAATATATCTTTATTATTTTGAAATAATCCAAGACCTTTAATTTTTATATTTGGATGGTTTAGATTGTGACATGTGGTGTAATAGAAATTTGCCATGTGGCATATTAATTGAATTTGTCCAAATTCAATTTAAATCAATATTTAGGTATGTAGGTTGAACTAGGTATCTACCTACCTATATACCTACCCACCCTTCTAGGCTAA
>Ga0116228_10004869_pt1 | contig 11942 bp, 6 predicted proteins | sample S1TSphfallax_2_FD_89694 | JGI IMG/M metagenome (GOLD analysis project Ga0116228, IMG submission 89694) | Host-associated microbial communities from peat moss isolated from Minnesota, USA - S1T2_Fc - Sphagnum fallax MG | ecosystem: Host-associated > Plants > Peat moss > Unclassified | place: USA...
AAAACAATTTATTTTAATGTACATCATCATATCATGTTGTTGTAAAAAAACAATTGTCATGATTTTTATTTTTATTTTAACATCACATTAGTTATGAGGAATCCAAAAGGGATCTCACATTAAATGATGACATATTCTATGAACCTATGTAAACATTTTATAAGGTTGTTACAAGACCAAAAACAATAGGGAAATGTGGAATATGATTTTCAAATTTTTGCAAATCTAATGATTTTTTTCTAAAAACAAGTTCAAATATTTCCTTTTCATATTTATTTTTCACATTTGTGCAAAAGTTCAAACCCAAAAAATTAAAAACTCATCATCGCATTTGTATTTGAATTTTTTCAACCACATTGACACATTTCAATTGAATTACATGAATTTTAGCATATGATGGGTGACATAACCATTTTTAGAGAAAGTAGTTTCATCTTCAGTTTGTGGGTTTAGTCACTTGGGGCTGGGTGCAAATTTGAGGATATGACCCAAAAAATAAATTAAAAATGTCAAAAGATGAATGTGAATCCTTTTACAACCAAGTTAGGATGAATCATCTCACCTAGTTTCCAGAGGGCAAAATCCCTTGAAGCTACTATACTCTATAATGATTCCCAACACAATATTGCTGCCTTACAAGGCAGGGTCAATAAAAGTCTAAACAAATCATTCCAACACAATAAGATAAAGGTTTGACAGCAAGTATGGATAATGCAGAACATTCGGAGCCCCTCAATACTAGTAGTACTACACGGACTCACAAATCATGGATAGGACAGAAAAGTGTTATGTTTTCCCTCATGTATCACCCAACATGGACTAGGTAACTGGCAAAAGCTTGTTACTACGAATAGTGGATGCATGTGAGTGCCAAGATTTTTCACAAACATGAGCACGCTCAAACTGGTTACTGGACATAATCATCCCTTGTGAGAATCAAGATGGCCCCCCCCTTTCCATCCATGCAAAGAGCGATTATGAAATGTTCATCCAATTTTTCAGTGTACCTTTCGAAATCCGGAACGCCCAGTACAGCCTGTCAACTGAGCCTTCTGGATTTCGAACGGTACAGTTCTGGTTTTTCTTTTTAAGTCTTCTTTTCTTTTCTACTGCCTTTTATAAGTACTGTGCCGATGGCAGAAAGACACCGGAAAGAAAACAGGAAAAACCGGCCCTTTTCTTTATGTATGTGAAAGGTCTGAAAATAGACCCTTCTGGAGGCTCGACCTATTCCCTAGGCTTACCAGGCCGGGATCTCAAATCCAGAAGGGTCTATTTTCAGACCCTTCTCGTATCCATAAGGTGGAACCAAATCGACACCACCAAAACTTAAAAGTACTGAAGTCAGTGGCCCATGCTCAAAAAAAGTCAGGTTGTGTAACTATGTGGAACAACCCTCCAAAAGTTTGGACAACTCATTTCAAAATAAGTGCTCAACAATACAAGGCGATTCCAAAAATTGGCTATTATATTTATGCCTAGTGCCTAGTTGCAAAAAATTGGACATTACAGTTATTCGTAAAGTCACTTGATTAGGGGGTGAGAGTGGCCAGTTTCAGCAAAATAAGGCATCAAACCTGGAATTGAGAATGAAAAGTTTACAACTAGGAATGAAAGTTTTACAAAACTAAATAACTGGGAGCCAAAACTAATTTTTCCACCAATTTTGGTGGTAAACTAAGTTTCATCCTTTTGCCTGAGCGACTCCATTGCTGCTACATATATTTTCACTGCTCCTACTTGTACAACTACTATAGTTACTCTCGAACCTTGTGTGTTCAATGCTGAAACTTCATAAAATATCCTTACTTTGCGAATACAACTGAAAATGGCGATAGGGGTGAAAGGGGTAGTAAGCAACCTTCAAGATGATAATGCCTTTGTGTAATGCCTATCCTGGAGTGTGTGCAGTAAAGTGCAACCTCAATCTGTACTGAAGGGGAACGGAAACAGAATCTGCAGATATAAAATAACTTGTGTTCATGGCAGTTAACCTTCTTTTTTAGTAAATAGATTGGTTTGAGATTTCTTAGTTGCAGAGAAAGTTTGGAGTGTTTTGTCATTGTGTGTATAATAGGATCCAGCTAGCTGAAGCTTGCTGATGACAAAAATGATGTGTGGACAAAAAAACAACTGCTTGTCCAAAGTCAATGCAAACAATCTTTTTAAAATTGTCAATAGTAAGTTAACCTAGATGCAAGTAAGACAATGTGTTTTGTGTTAGCATTATGTGATATGGAACAAGCCAAAGAGAGACTTCTCAATTCCCCCTAGTTTATATTGCTTCTACCCAGGCTTTTGCCAAGATGGCTAGAATTGGGTTTGTCTACAATGGGTTGGGCCTTGATATCCTTCCAGGATTCAAGGTACATGTCATGCATGAGGCTGGTAGGCTAGTGCTACTTTACCAAACACATACTGGGAAAGGTCTAAAAGTAGATCCTTTTTTGGCTTGAAAGAACGGGATTTTCTCAGTTTTACAACCTGGCTGGGATCTCAAGGTGAAATGCAATCTTGGGGCTTATGGGTCACCTAGAAATTTGCAAATGAAAATATTCTTAACATATGCAACATCAAACATGGATAAATCTAAAGAAAATTCTGGTGTTTCACTTAGTGGTTTTGGGACAACTCTATAAATTCAGAACAACTTTCAAGCAATTTGAACCCATCAAGGGCCAAGACCTAACAGTTGGGGAAAAAGTTTCAATTTTAACCGTATCATAGGGTATGATAGGATGGACCCCACACTGCACCAAACCCTCACTGGACATCAAGATGGCTATCAGAGCTGATGACCACGGTTATCAAAATTCAAATGCCCAGTTCTGATATCTAACAAAGATTATCAATTTATAAATCAAATACTTGGTTATTCTGTATGACCAAAGTTCTCAAAAAAAATTGAAAATGTGAAACAACTGCCCAGAAAACTGTTGGTTCTTTCATGTAACCTGGTGTTTCTTTAATTCTGATCTTTTCAAACACCCGGACCTGGTGGTTATTTAAAAATCAAATACCCATTCAACACTACAAAATACCCTTATTGGTTTTAGCATGGTATTTGAATTTTGGTGAGGTACCCTTACACATAATAATTTCACTTGAAGGGTAGAAAGGTTTGCCCTTCCATAAGGTTGGAGCTTCACATCAATATGCTGTAACTTTTACAATTATCCTAAAATATTCATAGGCTAAAATTGTGATACTTTTACCCTTTTCCTGCCCTTTTCATACTATATTAAATGCAAAATACCTTGGCCTTGAGGGTAAAATTCTGAAAAATTCAAATATATCCTTAAATTAAAGTTACTTTGAAACAAATAAGCTATGCCTTTTACCCTTAACATAATTAATTAACAAATGATGTACATGCCCATAGCAATGGGAACCAACAATATTGCCAAATAGTTGCAAACAAATAAGTAACATAATAGTGAGTCCTCCAAAGGTCTGGTTCATATTAAGTTTATTATGAATTTTAATTTCAAATTCTTCCAAAATCAAAATTAAATCGTTATTCATATTTTACATGTGTAGGTATCAGGTTCAAGGTCTTTCATTAACAAAGTGGTATGCTGTGGATGCATGTTGGGGTGAAAATCCAAAACTAATCCAAGACATTAAAGATTAATCCATCCCATCATAGGTTAATCTAAGTGAAAATAGTCCCCATTCAAGCCTAATCGAAAACATTAGAAGTTAATCCTTTCATCAAAAGCTAATATACTTGTGAAGATAATCCTAATCAAAGCCTAATCCAAAACATCAGAAGCTAATCTAAGTGAAAATAATCTTAATCGCTCCCTAATCCAAGAGATCAAAAACTAATTAAAGTGAAAACAGTCAAAATCACTCCCTAATCCAAGACATGAAAGAATAATATAAATGAAAATAGTAAGAGTCACTCTTTAATCCAAGACATCAAAGAATAATTCTCAACATCATAGGCTAATATAAGTGAAAACAGTCCTAATTAAGGGGTGCAAATGGGATATCATGAACCACATTTGCCCCCTTGGGTGACTATTGATTGGGTGTTTATTTTTAAGTATTTTTGGAATATTTTGAATAAATTTTTTTTTTAAATCTTTCAAAATATTTAAGTTTTCATCACATTATTATGTTTTGGTTTACATAAAACATTTGCTAAAAATATGTCATTGTCAAAAAAATTCAATTTTAGTTGCAAGTCCTTTTATATTGTTTAAAAACACTAGTTACAATGTTTTCAAAATGTTTTTGGATATTTTTCATTCATTAAATTGATTTCAGACTCTTGGAGTATATATAACAATACATTCAAAATAACATTATGTGAAAGCCATTCCATTTGGAGTTTTTTATTTGTTTCTAAAATGTTAAATACACAAAACCAATCACTAGTTACAACTACTTGTGTACATGTTAGTGTGACTACACCCTAAATTCTAATCAAAAACATGTATTAGAAGAAGTTAATATAAGTGAAAATAGTTTTAATCGTGTCTGAATCCAAGATTTCAAAAGCTAATTAAAGTGAAAACAATCTTAATCAAATTGAACTCCAAGATTTCAAAGGCTAATCTAAGTGAAAATAGTCCTAATCAAGTCTATATCCAAGATTTCAAAGGCTAATATAAATGAAAATAGTCCTAATTAGGTCCTAATCCAAGACATCAAAGGCTAATCTAAATGAAGACAATCTTAATCACACCCTAATCTAATAAATCAAAGCCCTAATCCTCAACATTCAAAGGTAATCCATTCGATTTGAGGTTGCCGGTTTAATCCAAAGTAGGTTAATCAAAGGCTTCCAAGACACCAAAAGACTAATCCAAGGTTGTATGGACATTCCAAGTGATGGTCCAAGTTCCAGGCCCTAATCAAAGGTTGTTTCTAAACAACAAAAGATAATCCAAAGGTAATTAAGTTAATGTAAGTTTTCAATTCCTAATCATCTCAACAAAAACCTTATTTAAATAGAATAAAGGCTAATCCAAAGGAGCATATGTAGGGCTAATAAGAGTTCTTTAAATGTTAATGGAAGTCTTCAAGTCCTAATGATGTGAAGTGAGACTTTACTTTCTAACAACAAAGCCATATTTCACGTATTAAAAGCTTAATCAAGTGAAGACAAAAGGTGAAGCAAAGTGAAGACCAAACCATAACCACAAATGACTAGAAAACGCATAACTATTTCATACACACATGGCTTGTATTTTCATCTTGGTGGCACATATGTACATTCAAATTGATGTTTCATATGGGCCATTCAAATTTCCAAAACTACTCCAAATCTACCTAGGGGTTTGTAAGCCTACATGTGGGTCTTCAAATGAATCAATGTCAAATTCACAATCTTCAAAAAATTCAATCGCTTCTAAACACTCATTCAAGCAATGGAATTATAATTCAAATCATGCTTGAAAAGACTACCTTTCCATGGCATACATTTTAACAAAGTTGACATATAACCTATGATTAATTCTAACTATCTCTAATGCATTCCAAGCTACATTATTGCCCACTATTGCACACCATGATTTGTTAATTCAACAAAGACGTCATAACATTGAAGGAAGGTGCCAACAAGATATTTTGTACATATTGTTACCTTGTTTTCTAGTTGAAAACACGAAATAAAAATAATTTCAAACTTCTAACCTTCCTTTAGCATTTCAAAACAAATGAAACTTTTTTTAAATGGGCATCTTTAACCTCCCTCTAGCTTTCAAAAGCAATTTGTGTCATATCATTTGGATTTGAAAAAGTACCCCAAAAGTATCCCCCAACTTTTAGGGGTTGGGGATGATTTTGGTTATGAAAAAAATTGATTAACCAAAAATTATATATTAGAATGTTTACCACATCAATGTTGAGGTGCTTGAAAAAAAAACCAAATACTTGCAAAAACATTTCACCTCCTTTCAAATACATGAACTTTATTTTTCAAATTGCCACAAATTTTACATTTAATTCAAGTACTTGCAAGTAGCTTAAAAAAACATGATTATAATAATTTAGCTTTTGAAGTCCATGTGAATAAAAATTAAAAAATAATGTACCCAAATTGTTTTTTATTATCCCTATAAAATCATCTACATGTTAGTCCTTTTCTTTAAGGACCCCAATATTTTGTTGTTTACATTACTTTTTGTGTATACTTTACCTGCTTTCACCCATGAGTCTTTGGTAGTTGAAAAATGATGTGGTTTACCACCATATAATTTGGAAAAAGAAGCAACAAAAGACCTTGAGATTGTGGGGGCAATTTTCAAACTATGGTTTAAGGTTACTTAGGTAGGTTGGATGGAATTTTCTATAGGAATTAGACTTGAAAATGGATGTTTGAGTGAATGGACCAACCATGTGTGAACAAAGCTTTGAACAAGTTCAGCCACCTTAACACAAAAAGTGGCAACAAACAAAATTAACAAGAAGAAGTTTTGCCATAAGCTAAACTCTTCACCATGGTAATAAAAAAAAACTTCATCATTTCCAAATGTCTCCACTAACACCATGTTCTTTAGACAAATGGAATTCTAGGACCCTAAACCCTAATCCTCAAATTTTTTTTAAAAGTTCAAATGTTCTTGGATAGTTTGAAGCTTGGGCAATGTCCCTAAGTTGAGTGTGTTGAATTATGATCCCAAGTCAAACTCACAATTTGCCCTCTTCACAAGCTAATGTTGTTGCTCGAGGCTCAACTAGGTGTTAATGGAATAATTCCAAGTGGTAGCAATGGCAAGAGGATGATCATCTAACAACCACCAAAATAGAAGCTCCTTCACAAAGCTCCTTGATGCAAGGCTGCTTGACAAAACCTCTTTCACCCTACAATAGCTTAACAACTTATAGAAAAAAACCAAGATTCTCGTAATTTGGTTTGCTTAAGAAGGCTTTGCAAGAGGCTAACTTTCTATGCAAATTGAAAAATCCTTTGCAAAATGCTCAAGCATGAACTATGGCCTTAGTTTTGCATTCATGAAAAAAAAATCATGCATAAGTTCTGTGCAAATGAAAAAAATTGCATGAAAACCTCCCCACAAGGTGAAAATCAAGCATGCAAGAAAATGCCAAACTAAGGACAAAACTAGTTTTTGCAACAAATATCATGTAAGAACCAATTTCAATCCTAGTTTTCTGACTATGTATTTTTTTTATCCCTAGTTTCACATCTCATCCCCAATCAAGCTTAAATTGGGCATTCTCATCCCCACTCTAGGGGACTTTATGAATAACCTTAATGCACTAAGTTTTGTTGAACAATACAAGGTCAAGTTTTCAACTCAACCATTGGTTTAGAATTGTTGGATCTACACATTTCCATTGAAATTTTTGATTTTGAGGGATTTTTTCTTCATTAATTGTAGGTTATAACTTAATGATTTAAAAACACCTAGAATTTACAGACCTTTTGTGTTGGTTACAATTTGTTGATTAAAACTTATCCATTTTCATAAGGTTGCATTAGAGTCTTCCTAGTCCTACCTTATGCTCTATGTATCTTTGATGTGTGTATTCCACAATTATAAATAGGACGTGATCAACATGATCTATGGTATGAAGGTTTTGTGAATTGAATTGATCTTTCTTATGCTATATAACCTTTGCAAGTGGCCACTAACTTTAATATGATATTGTAACATGAAGTTTCTTAATTTGGCACCCATCACAATACTTTCCCATGGTGTGTAATGTACAATGGTGCAATTCAATTCCATTGCATGTCACAAGATTTAACAAAACTTAGTTACAATCCTTGATGGTATATGAAAACATGAAGCAAATTCTCTGACCTTGAATCCTCCACTTGATGGGTCTCTAATTATATTTTAGATTTTTTCATGTTCAAATTTGTTTTCAAAAAGAAACTATAAATTATATTATGTTTCAAAGTTATCAATAATTTACTTTTACATTCAAATGGTGTTGACAACAAGTTAAATTTAAAACTATAATGAATGTTCATGCCCAAAGGTAGCATGGAGCCAATTAGGTGAAGGACAATATAAGCAAAACTATCACTATTTGGGAGGGGATAGGTGGACAACAGTTAATATGGCTAATTGACCAACAATTGGTTAATATTGGCTAATATTTTGTCAATTTTGCGAATGAGGACATTGCAAAAAAAATTCACACGCTAACCAATTGTATTGGGAGTTGAACCCAAAAAACATTTAGGTTTTAAGGTTAAAATGTACATCTTAAATACAAATTCGAAATTTTTAGCAAGAAACCTATTCAAGGGGGTGAAAGCACACTAAAGTGTAACACTTTTAGGCACATGTGGAAGTCCACAATTGTTTCAATTAACACTATGAAGGTAGTGTGAAAGCAAAATACCTTGAATCACACAAGTCATTAGAAATTTATTAAAAAAAACAAATTCAACCCTAATTTACCTTATGGAGAACTTAATTTTGAAACTTGAGCTTCTAAACTATTACATTCGTTAAATAAAGGATTTAATTTTTAAAAACCATAATTCAAGGTACATAGAAAATTCTGATCATCAAAATCCTTCTAAAAACTCCTCCTTGGCATCAATGTTATCACATCATATTACCATTGAGCCTTTTATTCATAAAAAAAATCTATGAAAGTGCATGGAATCCATATTCATTGATTATGGACCGTTATAGGTTTTTAAGAATTCTTTTGAAAGTCAAGTATGTTATGATTTTTCAAAAACTATATATGAGCCAAAAAGGCATCAGATGTTAGACATAATCATTCAAAATCAGATTTTTTTTTTTTATTACCATTTAAAACCATAGTACTCATGGCAAGTTAGTCATTTTTCCTTCATATGAATGTCAAGGAACTTGGAGTAAAAATTCATTCAATCCAATTTTAAGTTTGGTTCTAATTTAAAACGTTTGAAAATGTACACCTATTATGTCAATTCGAATCAATTTTGGAAAGGATTATCAAAAGGACTCATATAATATTAAAAAATTCATTGAAAAAAATATAGATGATAAGAACACATTAATAACATTCAAAAATCATTCATACTTTTAAAAATGTGGAATTCTAAAACTTTAAAAGTTCAAAGAATGTTTCAAAATTGCTTCATGATTTTAAAGTTTCAAGAATCCTTTACCACATAAATTGGTTATAATGTACATGATGTATGAAATAAAGTTATAGATTAGAATATAATAAAATTAAAGAATGCGAAATTTTAATTTTTGGTGATGATTTAAAATTTTGATCGTTTTCAAAATGAAACATTGAATCTATAAGGAATCTACACACTTTAAGAAATTCATATTTAGTCAATAATGATTAACAAAAAAAATTGATGCATTGGGGAAAATTTAAATATTTTTCATTTGCATGTAAAAATTATTTTTGGGGAAAAAGACATGAAGCCATTTTCCAGAGTAATCCCTTTGGTTCCTAATTACAGGTTTTGACCCATAACATTGTAGTGTTCAGTCCTTTTCCATTTTATTTTATTGTATTTAATCACATGGATAATTACAAATTCCAAAATCTTGCAAAAATTGCCTTGTGACAACATTTTATGGATAGTGTAATGTGTTTTCACCCAAGGGCCCTAGCATATATCATGAGAAAGATTAGCAAGATTGGGGCCTAACATATATGATAAAAAGCAACTCATGATTCCTAATGAAATTTAGGTACATATTTACTTCTAAATTTGTTGATTCATAACTTTTTTTCAATCATCTAAATTTGAACCTTGGATTTAAACTTGGAAGTGTAAATCAATGAACTAGGTTTTTACAATTTCAAAGGTATTATAGAATCTGGGCTTTTAGGGTGTAAGTTGAATAGTCCATAAATACACTCAATTCACATGTCCATATTACATTATGTTTTAGGAATAACAACTAGATCTTACACTAAAACCTTTCTCTACTATGTGATATGTGTAGAGTGAATTTTATGAGAAACTTCAAAATGCCCATCCATAATCAATTGTTGGTTAAAAGGTATTTAAATCTTTAAAACCATTCTTTGTGAAGCCTCGAAAAGACAATAATACATGTTGCATCTACGATATAAAGCTGAATGAGTTGAGGCTTGCATTGAACCTTTTGAAATCAATGTGACATTGTTCAATTGTGTCATTATCATTTTGGAAATGTATCTAGCCATGATGGACAATGCCAAGCATCATGTGTGGTATATAAAGGTATCATTCAATTGCGGGGGGCTACGTAGTGTGTTTAAAATGTGAATATGAAAAATGGCACAAGTGTGTTTGATTGTTTGGTAATTATCCAATGTGTGGAGTGTAAACATTAGCCTTATGTCCTAAGGAAGTGATAAGATCAAACTCTAATGTCATCCAGTGGTGTTACTTTGCATTGAAAACCACTATAGGGTGCAATCATTAACATGCGCCACAACAAGTGTAACATGTGCTTAATTTTTCACATTTAAAAACAATAATTTAATTTGGTGTTACAAGTATAAGTTTTTATATATATTAAGGTTCATAATATATCATTGGAATATGTGAATTAATTTTTTTAATATGATGAATAAAAAACTTTCAAAAGCACTCATTAACCATTGTAATGTGTGTTTTTTAACATTAAAAAAAACTTACAAATAAACTTCAAAAATTTTGAAAATTAAATATATATTTTGAAATCTTTTACATAAACCTTGACATAATAATATTTTTAAAAATTAAATATTTTTCAAGATTTTTTAAAGAATATTTTCCCAAAAGTAGTCCCCTACACAATCAAATGCGATTCATGTTATCCCATGGGGTGCCCATTTGCACCCCATGGTTAGGAATGGTTAAACACTGAAGAAATTGATTTTGGTTTACAAGAAGACAACATCAAATGAGTTCATAAACTATCTGAAACCCAAATTACAACAATTTGCTAAACATAATTTTGTTGTGCATAAGGAAAACATGTTTTTTTAAAAATGCATTATATCTTTCCTAACCAACACAATTACATTTGTGGTTGATTTTGCTAAGGACTATAGTTTTGAAGTTCAAAATGAGGTGCAAAATATGCATTAGCATACTTACCAAATTTTTATTCTAGAACATATTGGTTTCCATCACAATTTTAAAACTAATTCATGAATAATAAAATTAATTCAATAGATGGTGAACATCACATCTATACATGTATAATACATATGCAAATCTTGGGGTAAGAATATAATAGAAGTTAAAATTTGAACGTTAAAAATTCAAAAGTGGTATCTATTCATGATTGTTGCAAATCATTGTCAAGGTGGATGATGTGTTTTTTACAAAGAAATCGACATCGTCCAGCACCTTGACCTTCAAATGTTTCACCAACTATGAAATCAAGCACCCAAATTGTGGGGATGAATGCAACCTCAATGAGGCAAGGACCTTGTTGCATCCCAATGTGTCAAATGACAACTTCCCCCAACAAATCTTCATGATCAAAAGGCCCATTTGGTGGTGTTTGAACTACATTTTCTAATGCAAGTAGCTTAGCTTGATTTGGCATGTAGTGCAACTTCCCTTCTATGCCTATAAAAACCATTGTAGAAAATAATAGTTTTTGTGCACTTAACATTCAAATTTGTGATAATCCACAAACATGCTAAAAACATGGTAAATCTTTCACTTACATAGAATTAGGTCACAATGACATGTGAAAACTTTGTAAATCATAATTGTGCTCCAAACACTATAAACAATTTACAAATATACAACTAGATTTATGACTCATTTTTAATCATAATTACAACATGCAACTTGTTATAATGTTCAGTCGCTTTGAACAAGTCACAAAAAATTCTAATTGTAAAGACAATACGTGGCACCAAGTTGTAAAGGCAATTGCATAAAGATGCGACTTACATGAACTTTCATTCATCCAAACCAGCTCATGTGGCATCATCATTTTACAATTGATTTTATGGCTCAAAAATGTAATCACATTATTCATATTTTTAAAATATTTATTATT
>Ga0116228_10004870_pt1 | contig 11938 bp, 10 predicted proteins | sample S1TSphfallax_2_FD_89694 | JGI IMG/M metagenome (GOLD analysis project Ga0116228, IMG submission 89694) | Host-associated microbial communities from peat moss isolated from Minnesota, USA - S1T2_Fc - Sphagnum fallax MG | ecosystem: Host-associated > Plants > Peat moss > Unclassified | place...
AATTGACAATGTAAGCCAAACATAAGTAAAACAAAAACAAGATTATGCTGTGAGGAAGGGAAGGCAAATGTTTATGGGATTTGATGAAAAAATAACTTATGTTAAAATGAAGAAACTAGGAAAGAAAATATTTGTGACTTTCAATTGAAAGGGACATGTTCTTTTTATGAAATACTTAGATGGGAATAGATTTATGGAACAAGATGAAGGTGGTAGAATTTGTGTGATCAAGGGAAAAGATGAATAACTTTGGGATCAATAGAGGCAAAATCATCTCTAGTTTTACCATTAGGCACCTTGAATGATGAAGATGAAGGACGCATTCAAAATTATTGGGGTGTGGTTACATATGTAACCGTAAAATGGATTTGGTATTTTATTATTAGGATTTAAGGTGTGATCTATGTTTAAGTGCCAAAAAACCATCATTTGTTTGTATTTTATCATTTAGTGGAATGATGGTTGATTTGTGGAGGAACAATGGAAATGGAGTTGGTTCATGGAGGTGCAAAAGTTTTGGGATGTGCTTGGTTGTGGTTTTGTTTTTCTTGTGTGGATGATGTTGGTGCCGAAGGATAGAAGGAAGTTGTGGAGGTCAAGGATAAAAGGAGACAACTTTTGAAAACTAAATACTTTTCTTCACGTTGTGTGTTTGTTTTCCTTCTTGTTCCTTGGAGTTAGGATGGTTTTTTTCTATCCATGCATTGAAGGGAAAATTTCCCAAGACGCAAAGTTCTAAGTTTTTTGGATGTGGATTTTCAGTCTGTTTTTTACGTAGGAGTTTTATAGTTAAAGAACTAGAGTTGCACAAATCTAGTGGTATGAAATGGAGTTGATGATAGGCTCTAGGGGATTAAGAGGTTGATCTATTCATGGCACCATAAGTTCAAGTTCGATATACCTGATTTTGTTCAAGGGGAGTGATGTAATGTAACTGGATATGGAAAGCAAGTACTTGTTGAAATGGGAGCTCTGAATGTAGCCTCTTCATTCTTGGGAAGTCACATTCTATCTTTGGGTTCAATTCTTGATGTATTTGTGAGAAGAGACAATCTCTGGGAGGGTGGAGACATACTTGTCAATACTTTTCTATGTTGGGACCTTTGAAGGAAGGATATGGGACTGGTTGCTATCAATTGTTGAGAGAAAGGGACCATTATTTAAACCATAGTTGTTGGGCACAGCTTTGGGGTGATCCTGAATGCTATCTAAAGGGTTTATAGAATGGGAGTAATCATGATGCCATATGGAAAAGATCACGATACCCTAGGTTGAAGATCTTGACTGTGAGATAGTTTATTGTGTTCTTACTTTAGACACAAATTTGTATTCTGGCTATTTATTGTTAGTAGATTATACTTTCGTCTAAACGCCTTCATCACAAATAGTAGTGACAAGCTGCCATGACTACAACCCACTGACTTGATAAGTATATGACAAGCTGCCCAAAATCTGCATCCAGAAGTTTAATTGCATTTCTGGATGCAATGGGAAGACTTGGTCATGATGTATGGGTAACACAAAGAATCCCATATGTTGCAGTCAGCTCATATATTCTTATGAAACTGTCAGTGTGTTGCAGGGGGATCTGTGATGAGAGAGGGATTGGCCCTTGCTAGGAAAGAAGCGGATGAGGAGACTAATGCAGGTCACAGCAACATAAGGAGATGGTATCCATTCATGAAGTTGCAAAGAAATCTCCACAACATTGATTTCAAAATAACACGACAATGAGTGCAGAAAAACTAAACCCTAAACCTTAAACCTTCTGACAGTCGCTCACGAAGTGTCACACCATCACCTTCTTCACCATGAATAGCACTGATAAACCCACCATGACAACCCGCTGACTGCACCAGCTCCCGACAGTGAGTGGAGATAAGTGTGAGAATCCGCCCAAAATCTGCGCAAAGCATCATACAAAATCTGCATCCTGAGTTTTCAGTTGCATTTGCAGAAGCAGTGGAAAGAAGACTCAATCATGATGTTGGCTAGCACTCAAGGGACATAGCTAATCAAAAGACATCAATCTAGTGTGCGCTCATTCAAGCTGCAACAATCTTGTGAGGACTGCAAGCTTAGTTGGAACATCCCACAATGTCTGCATCTGAACCCTAAATCCACTGAAGAGAAGCAGCAGAAGCAATGGGAAGAAGACCCAATCATGATGTTGGCTAGCACTCAAGAGACATAGCTAATCAAAAGACGTCAATCTAGTATCCTCTCATTTAAGCTGCAACAATCTTCTGAGGACCATAAGCTTAATTGGAACATACCACAACGTCAGCATCTGAACCCTAAACCCAACGAAGAGAAGAAGCAGACACCTTGTTCAGGCCCAAATGCTTGATGCAAACCTGCAATCAACAAGTGCAGAGTGCAGATCATGTCTTCAAAACGAGAGTAGAAACAATAGACTTTCCGCGTTCTTTTTCGATCCAAGAATCCTGAGCACCAAAAAAGCGAAAGGTCCCAAATCTTTTACAGATCCCCAAGGCCAACCCCAGTATTCGATCTACCCTTTCTCCTACCATGTTCTTAATGCATTATTGTTGTGTAGATTCTGCGTTTGTTGCCGCGCGCGTTGCCGAGCGTCGCGTGCGCTGCCATCGCAGCCATCCCCTCCCACTCGAAACCTCTGAAAACTCGCACACGAACTATCCCATTGAAAATCTAATAACAGTGTGAACACAGACACGCATACTACTATTCGGAATTCTCTCTCGCTGTCTGTCCCATGTGTGTGAACACATAAAAGGAATCGAGCTTCTTACCAGGACCTGGATGAGGTGACGACACATGGATTGGGACTCGGATGGTGGCGCGCAGATGGAGAAAAAAAGAAGAGGCGCGAGAAGAGAAGAGAAGCATTCAAACGAGAAAAAAAACCCCTGTGAATGATACCCGGGGGAACCAAGGGTGGGAGACGGCGGGTCGCCTCGAACGTGTGCCTCCCGAGGCTGTATCCGTACCTGACCCACCTCCACCTCAGGAGCTTCACCCCTGCAATCGCCGGGTTTCCGCCATAACCCAAAAAGCTTCAACCCCATCGCCAAGCCCCCGTGTTCCTCTTCTTCTTCCCCTGCGCATCAGTCTGCCGCTGTTCTCTCTCGTGCACGCGGGATTCCATGCGCGACGGAGAGACCAAAAAAAAATCCGTTCTTTGCTGCACGGCTGCGTTCTTTCCGGTACTCCTTTGCTTTGGTGCTTGGAATTTCTGTCATCTCTTTGTGAGAAAACATATAGCCTAATCTGTTTTGCTTTCCCCTGTGTTCTTCTTTGTGACTGGTGCTCCCTTCTTTCTTTCTTGTGCATATCGAGTTGCGTGAAGTAGATGCTGCTGCTGCTGTCTGGTTCATTTGGTTGTATCATTCTTCCTCCCCTGGTTTTGTTGGTTTGTTTGAATCCTGTTGTGTTGGTTCTACAACACTGTTGATTTTAGTTTGCTTGTTGTTTTGCTGTTGAGAGTGCTTTTTTGTTGTTTGGCTGTCTTCTTGTGGTGGTCTTGATCCTATCTGCAAGCACTTCAGTAGCGGGTTTCATCTGCAAGCGTGCCTCTTCTCTCTCTCTGTCTTTCTGTTCTTCTGGCTCCTTGCTTGGCTTAGGCTTTAGCTTGTTCCCTCCTCTTTGCTGAGCTTTCTTCTGCTGATTCCTCCATCATCGTAATCGATTTGTTATTCAGTATACTCTTTTCTTTAGAATATGCTTCTGACGCTATCTGTAACCTACCTCTGCGTGTCTGTCGTAGGGTAACACATCCCTTCCCGTCGCGTTTTGCCTTGTACTGCTTCTTGCGGGTTCTTGTTCGTGCAAGATAGGTAGTATACACTGTCTTTCCTTCTCGTTGTCTGCAGCATTTGTACTCTGCCCGCCATTATCAGTGTGTGACTAAGGAGCAGCTATTTCAAGGTCTATTCTTTTCCAGCGGAGTTGAGGGCACAATAACAGACGAGAACCTCTTGTTGCCATGTCCTGGATGAGCTATCGCTCATTTGTATGCGCCTGCCCCGGAGTTTCTCGAAATTGCCAACCATCGGCATAATGCAATTGTAAGTCCTGAATCTCCAAGTGCCGATTCTTCTATCAGGATAGCAATCTTGTGTAAATCTTAAACAACATCTACACCTCTTTTCCAGCATCTGGATCCCCTCTAATCCTCCTCCTGCATGCAATTTGTTGTAGTCTACGGTGCTCTTATTTCCAAGGGTGTCAGCAGATGAAGCTACACATTTAGGAGGTGAGAGCATGAGATGGCGATGAATGGATGGAATGGATTCTCAAGTCTGGACGCCAGTCCAGGTCCCACTCCAACAGGAAGGAGAGGAAGCCGATCAAAGACAGCCAAGCAGTTGAAGAATGCACCTCAAACCCCTGGTTCCTCTGCTGCTGGTAAGTATTACAGTCATGAGCTCTTGCCACACTTCAAGCCTACTACTTGTGTGCAGAATTTTTGTGGGATTATCCTTATCTTCTTTGTGAGCTTGTAACCTCCATCAGAATTTGCATTGCCTGGCAGTGGAAGTGTTTCCATCACAATGTTAGGGCTAGAGGATAATGCATGGCTTCATTGCACCTGCACAGGGACAACAGCAAGCTTCACTGTTAAAACTCATTAGCAGTTCCCAGTTGCCATTGCCTCTGCAGCTTCATTGAAGACACATGTGCTAGGATTCAGTATCTTATAATGTTGTGTGAATTGTTTGCATTACCAGGGTCTCCAACAACTAGTGCACCAACACCAACCAGCACTTGTCGATATGACAGCTCCTTAGGTACCACCAATCTTCTTGCATCTTTCGACATTGTGGTACATGGTGAACATGTCTGCTAATAAATGCATGAAGGCCCATTTGTGAGACTTGTGATACTGTCTTTGATTGCAGGTCTTCTAACAAAGAAATTTGTGAACCTCATTAAGCAAGCAGAGGATGGGGTCTTGGATCTCAACAAAGCAGCAGACACCTTGCATGTTGGTACCTAACCCAAAATTTTGAATTGCAATCTTGTTGTATGTAAATTCTCTGGGGAGGCCCAGTCAACCTCAGGAAGATGCCTGAAAGGCACATGACTGATTACTGTCCACTTGAGTTGAAGAGGTTTCTGCTGACAATGAACAGCTCTGATGTTGGGATGACTTAAGGTACAGAAACGGAGGATCTATGATATCACTAATGTGCTCGAGGGAGTTGGGTTGATTGAGAAGAAACTGAAGAACCGTATACAATGGAAGTATGTGCCTTTCCTTCCATAGGGCAAAGACTTGTACTGACCTTTGGCAGTGCCTTGTGTTGTCCACCTTAATTGTCTGCATGGTCTATTCATCTTCCTCTTTGTAGGAATGTTACATTATGGACAGAAGCTTTTAGGATTTGAGCAGTTCCCTGAATGGCTTATGCACCACTCTGCTGTTCCAATGTTTGTCTAGCAGGGGTGTTGGTGTGGCAAGACCGGAGGCTGCAGAAGATGACGAAGCTGCACTTCAGGTACTAAATTCAGCTTAGTGATGGGAAATATCCCTTTGATGAAATGTGCTGCTGGTTGGGCCACAGTATCACAATTTCCATGCATTATAACTCCAATTCCTGAGTGGAATTATGAACTCATGTGTTTAAAGTTTTTGTAGGCTGAGGTGAAGGAACTACTCATGGTGGAGCAAAGTCTGGATGACAGGATCAGGTGAGCTTGCAGGCAGATTAGTTTGGTTTCAAATGTGCTTGTGAACCTTCCTTACTTCCTGCAGCTGGGTTGGAGTTGGTATGAGCTTTTAGTTTCAACATCTTGCCGGGAATCTGGCTGAAATGTATGTGGCCTTCACACTTAGCCTGTGGGGTGGGAGCAGAGAAATGAGGGAGCGATTACGAACCTTAAGTGAAAATGAGAGCAATAAGAAGTAAATCTCTTTCCCCTGTCTTCTAAGGTCTTTTTAGGTCATGTGCTCTTGTAATTGGCACATTGATCTTTTCTAGGTCCAGGTACATTGTTTTGTGTGGGGTGGTAATTGTCTGTGGCCTTTCTATATGCTTACAGATGGCTCTATGTAACGGATGAAGACATTAAGAGCCTGTCATGCTTTCAGGTCAGCCACTCTCAATCCTGGTTTAAATGGCTTTATTTCTCACTGAAGTTGACTTGAACTACTTGATGGCTGCAACTCTTGAGAAATTTTGCAGCAGCTTGAATATAAAGTACAGTATAGTTGTGGTCATGATGCTTGTAATCCTCAATGACTTTCTCTTACAATACAGAATGAGACTCTGATTGCAATCAAGGCCCCACATGGCACCACTCTTGAGGTCCCTGACCCTGATGAGGTACTATCCTTATTTGGTTCTATTTGAGTCACCTGATCGATGTTCATGTTTTCACATAATAGGTTTTGAGTCTTTGTGGTTGGGTGGGGTTGTTTTTATCAGCACCACTTGTGATGTCAGTTGTTTTGCAGCTTAGCCTTGGTAGAATTCTAAAGCTTGATGGGCACTTTGCTTGCGTACTTGAATGGGGAGGGGGTGTATTGAATCAGGCTGTTGAGTACCCACATCGTCGTTTTCAGATTCTGCTTCGAAGTACCATGGGGCCCATTGATGTCTATCTAGTCAGGTCAGTTCTTCTCTCCTGCTGCTTCAGCTCCTTGATTTTTGGTGGACATTGGTCTCTTTTTATTTGCTGCAAGAACCCATGTCAATGTGAGAGCACAACAATGGTGGATCCCTTTGATGTTGTATCTGATCATTGCAAGGTTCTTGGCCTGAATGGTGTGGCAGTCGATTTGAAGGAAAGTTTGAGGAGATGAATACAAATGATGCAGCTCTTGACACAACTTCATCAGCAATGGCCATGTCTCGTCAGCATGAGACCACTCCTATGATGCAGGAGCTAGGACGTAGCTTGTCAGAGCTTGGCCCTCTTGGCAACCATGAGACATCATCCAGTCCTGATGCTACTGGCCCTCAGAATGACCCTGCATGTGGAATCATGAAAATCACACCTGTCGAGGTGGCTGTTAGTGCTTGTTTCATTTGTCCTATTTTCTTCATCAGCCTTTGTACTTTGCTGCCTTGTAAATGCTTCAAAAGATACATGGCTTCTCTAAACCTTTTATGTTTGTCAGCCAGTTTTGGTTTATCTTGAGCTGTCAGGAATAAGCAGTAAGGGTTATATGTTATTTGAGACAACTTATGTAGATCATTGCATTCATGATAGAGATGTCATCTCAACTAACTACCAGAGTGTTGTTGGGATGGTTGCAGACAGACTCAGACTATTGGTTTTTGTCAGATGCAAGTGTTGGAATCACTGATATTTGGAAAAATGATCGTATCCTCCTCCCATGCAATTCTAATAGTTCTGATCTGTGGGCTCCCTAATTGAAGCATTGATGTGGATTGCAGAACTTATGAAATCCTGATTTGATATTGCTGAGTCTCACTAGCACTAAGAGCAAATTTGAGTTCAGATTATTCAGTGGGTGGGTGCAAAGAATCCACATTATGGTATGTATGATGCTTTACTGGCAATTGAGAGCCTTGACATTTCTTCAACAGCTTCAAATGCAATGTGGGACGAGATGGTGAGGCTGAATTCAGAGTTTGGCCTTGGGGAGATAGGATCACCATGCCCCCATACTCCATCAGGGAGTACCCTAGAAGTTGAGCCTGTGAGTTGAGCAGGCTTCTGTGGTACCTACTTCACCTGCCATGGCCCTATTTCCTTGGGGGAATCCTTTCCCCTGGCTGCTGGTGTTGCAATTCTAGTGTTCTCAATGGTTGTAAACTACGCAAGTAACATGGCCTATTGAGCAACCAATGCTGAAGATGGCCCTCTTGAAAGTGATGACAGGTGAAATTTTAGGTTCAAGATTTAGGGCTCAGGCAAAAAGAAGAAAGTCTGTGGACCTTGATTTATGATCCCTTTCAGACTTTGGAAAAACATTCTTCAAGAAAAAAGGCTGCCCAAGGCCAATTCTTAAGTGACTTCTGCATAGTGACGTACTGCTTGTTGTGTCTTTTCCCTTTTTCCATGCATTTAGATGACAGAAGTACGAAACCTGCAAGGTCCATTGTGTTTTGGATTATGGTTTTGACTACTAATGTGGCAACTTTACTGCAGTGTTTCAATAGCTGCAGGTATTGAGAGGTCTTGAATCTTATAGACATCTGGCACTGGCAATGTGTCTACGACATTGAAGATGCATCTTTGAGGTTTGTTTCACAGCTCTTGCCATACCCATGGTATTTTGCAACTAATAAGTTATATACAAGGTTTATGGATAAGAGATCTACAACATGTGAGATATCTCATGCAATTTTGTTATTCTCTAGTTTAAACACACTAATGTTATATAAATTGCATTGTAAGAGAGTATAAAACAATTGTGAATTGAAATAATTCTTTACTTATTTGCCATTTCAAATAGTCTTAACCATTATTTTTTGACAGATGTTGTGATCCTTGATAGGGTTTAAGTCCAAGTGGCATATAAGTAAGTGGTTACATGATTTCCCTTGCAAAGGTCCTACCTTAGATGTTACTCAGTACAAAATGTGATACCTACTTGGCCAATGTGCAGTAATTGAATAATAATGTTTTCACCATAATTTGTTTCAAAATCTAAAAGATTATTTAATGAGAGAAGGGGGGTGAAGTGGAAGATAGGGAGACGGGAATACTTTTGGTCCTTAGAATTCTAAATGGAATTGTTAGGTTTACATGGTTTTTTAAAGAACAAATGGACACACCCAATATCAAGGAATATTTAATGTGAAGTAATTTTACTGCATGAGAAAAAAAATTGGGGCCTTAGGGATTCATATATGTTGGCACCGCCTAGGTCAAGAAAATGCCGAATTTCATGCAAAATGGTTTTGCTCTCCTCAATGTGCCACACCATGAACTTGTGTTCAAAGAAATATTTTGTCACTTCATAAGATTTTAGAGTTTAGATGATAAGGTAGGGTATACTAGTAGGTAGGTAGGTAGGGTATTTAGGTTGGACTAATGTAGGTGCTTATTACATAGATTAAAGCCAATTACTTCTTACTTTGCGCCTAATAAAGGATTAGGCCTTCACTATGCACTAGTGACATGATGTTCAATTTAAGTGATAATCAAATTGATGCACCTTTCTTCATTAGGAGCTTTTCAATAATTATAATATTATGGTGGGACACATTCCGATTTGGGAAATTTTACCATGGTTAAGCAAATCTTTTTGTAACTTGTGACTCATGCCTCTAAAATTAACCTAAGCGTTTGTTAACAGCTTTATTAAAGCTACTATTTAATGATTGCCATTGATATGAATATGTTGTAAAGATTTGTGTTTGTAATGCATGTTCCCATATAACCTAGGGTATGAATGTTGTTGATATTATTGTGTTTTGAAATGGTTATTTTCTTATCATTTGCATGGTGGTTGATACATGTTCATATGTTAATGATATAATACGATCTAGCAATATATTTTCATATATCTTTCATAACCCATATTCTTTGATCCAATATGAATGTTTATCAAAGTGGATGACATTGACATTGAAGGTCTTATAATGTTCCTTTTGAATGGCTTACTTGTCATTGTTGATTTAGTATTATTCATTTTCATGGTCATGAAAGCTTTATTATATTTATGTAACATGGATTTTTCAAGGTTTTCAAATTGAACATCTTGAAGTATTACAAGACCTTGCAAATTATGTAATCATGAGAGGGTTACATGAATAGTGTATATTTAATGTTCTACCATTTGGGGGTTTATAAATGTCTATTGCAAGGTAGTCAAATGTTTGTCCTTGTGTTTTGTAATCAACCAAACAAAAAACATGCATTAGTGGAACTTGGTATCTATGTATTTTGAATGTTTTTGTATGTTTATGTTCATGAGTTTGATGTGTATAACATGACTCTTGAAATTTGGTTGAATTACCACAAGATTTTTAGGAAGTCCATCAAATATTATGTTTGGTAGTGATGGGCATTCTTATATGAAATTGTTGAAATTTATTAACATGTGTTTCTTTATGAATTGTATGTGCTTGCAATGTTTTGTTACAATTGGCAACAAAAGTTTTGAATACCTCTCCAATTGTTCCATTCACTAGTCCTAATTGTGGGTACAAATTTTTAATTAACATAACTTCTAGCCTTTTGTGTAAATTTTAAAATGTTGTTAGGTTGTGACTTTTGTTTGTGGGCATGGTTTGTCTAGCCATGAAATTGGTGTCCTCTTGAAAGTGTTGTTTTTAATATGTGTTTATAGCTAAAATTGTGTGACATTTGTGATTGAATTTTTTTGAGGTGTATTGAATCATGTAATGGTTTATTGCATCTCTTAGATTGTTGTGAGGTATAATATATATAGTTGCATCCCACAAATGCTCAAAAACGTTAATTTTCAATTGTGAAAGAAAATGTGTACACATGTCATAATATTTGTGTAAGAATATTATTATATATAGTTTGGAGCATATTAAAATATTACACATCTTTTACTTGCCTCATTTGTTGTGTCAATATAATGTTATTTAAACACGTGTAGTTGTCCCAAAGACTTTTTCCTATCATTTTTTTTGTTTGTTTAATAAATGAAAACATTGGTTGAATGTTTGAAGAATACAATGGTAAATCATTAATTAGTGGGAGTTGCATAAAATCTCCCATGAACATGATGTTCAAAACTCCAAATGGAAAAATATTTGCTTTTAGTATTCGAAGTTTTTAGATGGATATATGCTAATATATTGCATCCAATCATCAATATTTTGTTTATTATTAGATGATGAATGTTAGTGCAATTAGTTCTTGTTGCACCACCAACATATTTCATCATATGATGATTGCTAGTAGTTTTTTTATTGATATTCATTGTGAAATGTTGAAATGCTTATTTTTTATATTCATTTAGTTGAAACATATTCATTCAACAAATAAGTTTGACTATGGGCATTCAAATGAAATGTGATATAGATAAGTTTTTTAGGTACTTAACATATTGTTAATTTTTTTGATGGTATAGGTCATAATTTAGACAATTCATTTGGTTTGAATACCAACATTTCCAAATGCTTTAATTTCATTTTTGGAATAATGGCTAAATCATTATTTTTGTAAAATGAATTATGTTGTTGGTGTAATGATTTTGTCCAATTGGATATAATGCCTTTGTATGGATGTTCATGTTTTATTAAACTTGCATATTTAATTTGTATTGATATGTTTGACCTTTTTGTATACAAGGTGTTAAACATGGTAATGATGTCTATGACATATTTACTTTTCTTGATGTTATACATTGAATACTCAAATTTATACGATATTTTTTGCATGATTCATTTATGTAATTTTTTGGTGTTGTATCATTACATATATCATCATTTTCTTCAATATAATCTTCAAATTTTTCATTATAAAATGGTACATAACTTTTTTCTTTCTAAAATTATTGGTTAAGTTGTTCTTTACAATCAATATTATTGTTTGTAAAATTTACTAGTAATCTATTGGCATTTCATATTCACACTCATGTAGCATGTTAATTTTATATGATTTAATTATTATAAGATGTAATTATATGAAATTTACTTATGAAAGTCACCATTGGGATGCAAATCAATTAAAATTTTCCAAGGTGTGAATATTATACATATTGCTTTGAAGTAAGCTTTTGAATCATTTTTTACAAATGGTGTTTCGTAACTTGTAAGACAAGAATTTGAGGTGCTTCATAATCATAAAGACCATGTGTCAATATTGTGGATGTTGTCCCAACAATCTATAGTAAGCAATTGATGTTTTACAAACTTTGTTAGAAAATTCATATGGTGACAACAAGTCAAATTCATGAGATCTAAATTGATAATCCATCTAAAAATTGTGCAAGATAATATTTTCATTTTTTTCATTGGTGTCTAGTTAAAGGTTAAGTTGCATGGTAAAAGTTTAA
>Ga0116228_10004872_pt1 | contig 11937 bp, 11 predicted proteins | sample S1TSphfallax_2_FD_89694 | JGI IMG/M metagenome (GOLD analysis project Ga0116228, IMG submission 89694) | Host-associated microbial communities from peat moss isolated from Minnesota, USA - S1T2_Fc - Sphagnum fallax MG | ecosystem: Host-associated > Plants > Peat moss > Unclassified | place...
AGTTTGGGCGATCGCATTCCATCACATTCTACTTCTGGCTATCACGGGTAGCTCTCCTCACTAACGGAAACATTTCAGAACCTACACATATACATGTTTCCTCAACAGGCGGGCGAATATTTGAGGCGGTTAGGCGATCGCATTCCATTCCTCCTTATTCCCCAAACCTCTCCCAAAACAACGAGTTACCCGCCGCACTTCCCCAAGTTCTGGTAAATTTACCACAAGCAATCATCAGGTTAATATCAATCAAGTATAGGGTGCGTGACTTGGCTTTTTTACCTTAAATTCCTAAAAACGAATTGCTCATTTTTCGCCGCTTAAGAACCCTCAAAGTATTGATTAGCAACGTTTTTTTAGTCACGCAGCTAATCGATAAATCTATATATATTATTAGGGGGGTGCGTGACTTGGAGGAGTTGAGTTAACCCATAGCCTCACCCCCTTTAACACCTCCTAACAACATCACCAGGAGCCATTTAATCATCAGGTTAATATCAAGCAAATTTAGGGTGTGTGACTTGGCTTTTTTACCTTAAATTCCTAAAAATGAATTGTTCATTTTTTGCCGCTTAAGAACCCTCAAACTATTGATTAGCAACGCTTTTTTAGTCACGCAGCTAATCGATAAATCTATATATATTATTAGGGGGGTGCGTGACTTGGAGGAGTCGAGATTTCTGGCAGAAACTTTTAGAAACTATTTTCGGTGGCGGTATTCAGTAAGGGCTTCTAATCACCCCCCGTATTTCCCCTTGGCGAATAAAAAAAACCTTTTTGCGCCACGCGAAAAATTTGGGGATGGGAGGAGAGGGTAAATCAATTTAAAGTTTTGGCATTCTAGCGAAGTTACCCCCTCTCCTCCCTGGTAACTTCTCCCTATTCCCCACAAAATTATCAAGCTAATATCAAGCAAGTATGGGGTGCGTGACTTGGCTTTTTAAGCCCAAATTCCTAAAAATGAATTGTTCATTTTTTGCCGCTTAAGAACCCTTAAAGTATTGATTAGCAAGGATTTTTTAGTCACGCAGCTAATCGAGAAACTATATATATTTATAGGGGTCCGTGACTTGGAGAAGTCGAGTTATCCACTACTAAGGAACAGGGAACAGCTTTAACAACTACGGCTAATGTCTCACCATTCCCCTGAATTTTGGCGTTTATCTAGCTTTGTATGGTCTGGCGTTCACGCTTAAAACACCCCCTAGAATCGCCGAGGGTGTTTTAGTACGGGTTTATTGTGGGGCGATAGCTTTACAATGTCCCATATTAAAAAGGGTGAGACATCTGCAAAAACTTCGCGATAGTAACGATAAATAATTGGCTCGCCCAGGAGTTGAACCTAGTCTCCCCGTTTTCGAGAATACACAAACTAAGTTAATCATTTTGTGTATTCTCGAAAAAGGGGGACGGGAGTGCTACCAGTAACACTAACGAGCCAATCATAATATATCATCCAAGTAACAATTTGTCAAGCTAGAATTTTTCCTGATAATACTCTCTATTATTCGCGTCACTCGGAGAAGTACTTGGTTTCCATTCTAGAATCAGAACACTTAAAGATTCGTAATTAATCAAAATCAGGAAGTTAGGATAATATACTTTAATCATCATAATCCACTAGTGTTATCTAGTGTATTATTTATAACCTAGTACTAAGAGAGATTTATTCATCTTTGAAATGGTTTTAGTGTTTTTATGATCAATCAGTCAGAGTCACATAAATTTTATAAAGAAAAAACTCAAGATATCTTTGATTTTATATATCTCTGTTGTCATGCGATGCCTGCACTTAATGCTTATATTAAAGCAGTAACAGCAGAAGGTTCGACAATAAAATTACCAGATGCAGATTACTTTAAAAGTGAGCCAAATTATGATAGATTAAAGCTAGTCAAGCAAAACTACAAAAAAGTTTTAGGTAATTCTCTAACATTAAGTCTTTTCAGTTATTTTGAATCTTATATTTTTGGACTAATCAAAGAAATACTAAAATTCCATGAAGAAAATTTAGGTGAGAGTTTTGTAAATTTTTTGAAGAAAAAAAGAGAAGAGTCTTTCCTTTTGGAAAGTTCAGAATCAGAAATACAAAAAAACATTAAAAAGCTACAAGACCGAATTAAGCCAGAAAAAAAGCCTTCATACAGTAAAGCTATAAAAGAGTTGTCAAAAACTTCTTACCAATTCCCTGGTCAGTTATTTGCCTTCTATGGAATTAAACAAGTTGAAAGACGAATAGACAAAGAGAACTTTGACTTTAAAGCAAAAGATATTCCTATGATAATAGAAGACGTTTTTGGATTAGAGTTAACAGAAAAAGAAAGAAAACTTCTTGAAGAAATAAGAGAGACAAGAAATAAGATTGCTCATGGTAATGTTATTACTGTAGAGTTAAAACAAGCTATTCAAAATGCAAAATCTCTACGAAAATTAGCTGCAAAAGTTGATCAACATATTTGTAAATATTTTCTTATAATCGAAGGGTTTAAACCTTAAAGAAAATCAGTTGAATATATGATTATTAGAATAGAAATACGAGACTACAAATAGTATTAAGGGACTAAAAAGTACATCAAATTTAGAGCGTTAACAGGATGAATTACATAATAAAATGAAGAGCTTAGGGAAATAGAACCTGATCACAACATCAAGGCTAAATTTATTCTGAATTGGCGGGTAACTTCTCCCTATTCCCCCAACCTCACCCCTCTCCTCACAATGGCGAATTTTGGCGGGAACAAATAGGCGATCGCACTTCCAGCAAATTATCCCCTCGTCCATAGTCGCTTAAACAGGCGATCGCATCCTCACCCCTTCAGTTTTAAGTATCAAGCTAATATCAAGCTAAATACTTGATTCATTATTGAGAGTAATTATCAATAATAAATGCTTAAAAATTACCTTTAAACCCTTACTGTATATACTTCCTGGCTTACGTCATCAGCTATGGTTATTTATATAATATATAGGTGGCTGATGACGCTGACTTTAGGAGTCGAGTGCCAGGGAATAGCCAATTTACCGCCCGTGGTAATCTGGAACGGGGAACAGGCGATCGCGCTGGCAAAGTTAACCTTACCAGTTCAATCCTCTCACCATTCCCCTGATTTTGGCGTTTATCGGTCTTTGTATCCCTGAATGTGGATTATATTATTAAACCCCCTTGGCGATTTTAGGGGGTGTGCGGAGGGGGTAGAAGCCATAAAGCTTAAGCAAGTAAAAATTCTATTTCCTTTTCTCCTAAAAGCGTAATTCGTACAGTAGTACCAGCCATTGTTCCTGCCACTGTTCCAGTAATTAAACAGCTATTGACTAAATATTGTAGGATGGGATCTAAATCTGAATAAGAGATTTGAGTTTTTTCTTGAATATCACAAGCCATTACAAAACCTCCTTTCTTTTTATTCTCTTTCTCTGTCGCAATCTCATAAATTACTTTCAAAACTTGAATATTTTGGGAATTGATAGAGATGTCCATAAAATTTTCCTGTATTTGTGCTAATTATATTTATTCCAACTTTCTAAACATTTTCGTTGGGGACAGTTAGGAAATTCGCTAAATTCCTAAAAATGAATTGTTCATTTTTCACCGCTTAAGAGGCTTAAAAGCATCACTAATCAAGGATTTTTTAGTCACGCAGCTAGTCGAGAAAAATATATATATTTATAGGGGGGTGCGTGACTTCCAAGAGTCGAGTTACCCACTGCTAGGGAATAGGTGATAGGGGGCGATAGTTAGGCGATCGGTTTGGCAACTACAGCTAATCTCTCACCATTCCCCTTAATTTTGGGCTGTATGGCTCGTTGTTTGGTTTTATGCTGGATTTATAAAACCCCCTTTGGCTATTCTAGGGGTGTTTTGAGGGGGTTTTACAAACAGAATTGCTATTTTCTAAAATAGGAGTGAATTTAGCTCATAACATGAAAATTCTGTAGCGTAAAGCCGCATTGGCAAAAAAAGCATCATTTCTGACAACTTGGCCGGACATTTTTTACCTACCAAACTATATTGAAAATAGCATAGATAAAAGCCATGAGTTGCTTCCAACAAATCATGGCTCGATAAACGAAAAATAAATTCAATTACCATGACTCTAACGAAAAATGATAAAGCGATCAAGTCGTCTTGGTTGCAGCCCAAAGTACTTGCTGTTATTGCTGGTGTTATGATCTCCATCTTTGGGATCACATCTCTAGTAGCAGTCGCGTCTAGTCAATGTCGTCCTCTCGACATTGACATCGAACTTATGGGGGTCAAGACACAACTCTACTTAGGTGATTGCAGTAAACCCAAGTAAAAATCCTACAGCAGAAATTCAGAGCTAAAAAGTAGTACTAGTTAATCACTCTAGTACTACTTTTTTGGGTAGCAATAGACCATTATTTAGTTATCAATAAACCCGATACGGGAAAATTCTATACTCTCTTTTCTTCTCGACTGGTTACTTAATCGCCTGACCATCCAGAAAGTTATCACTCACAAGCTTTAAGAGCCGATCTACATCCTTACCTTTGTTAAAGTAGGTTTCTGCTGATGTGGGGTCTTTCTTATTTCCCATCCCATACTTAGCGTTATGGCTGATAACTTCATCTCTATGCTGTGCTACCCATTCCCCGATAATACCCCTGTTAGCACCTGACAACTGGCTGAGAGCCAAGTTAGTTACTGCTAGGCGGTCATTATCTCCAGTTGCTAGGGTATCGTTGTAATTGCAGATAGCCAGGAACGATCGCCTAATCTTTTCTTCTGGTCCACCTTTTTTCTTCTTATCCCCCCACAACTCAGCATTGGTTAATCCTGTTAAATCCACTTCCTTAACTTGTCTAACTGGCTGTACTACTTGAGGACTAGCAGTGTTAATACCTGCTAATTTCTCCCCTAAAATTGCTTGTATTCTTTTTTCTATATATGAGTCTAAATCCGTGCTATCTAAGGCTATTGGCTGTGGTGTGGGTTGTACCTCTATCTGGGTTTTATTTTGTAGCTGGTTAATCTGTTCTTTCAGTTGTGCATTCTCTACCTGGAGTTCTAATAATTTTACCTGGCTAACTTCCATCTGCTTTTTATCCTCCTGTAGCTGGTTATTTTGAGCTTTTAACTGTGCGTTTTCAGTTTGTAGTGTTTGTACTTGTTTAGCAATATCAACGCGGTTTAGATAACTTTCTATCAAGTGATTAATTAAAGATTGTTGATTGGGTAAATCTAAATCTATCTGGAGTTTTTTAATCGCTTCATAGTCCGATTCCAGTGATCTAATTGTGAATGTTTTTTCTTTATTCATGGTAGGAAATTTAACAGGTTTTGTAGTGTAATAATCTGAGTAACCAAGGGTGGTTACAATGTGTTTTAATTCGCTGTCATTTACTTTTTTATCGCCTATAAAATGACCTGCCAATTTAGCAGCATGGAGCATTTTAGAACCTATAGAGCCTGTACAATCTCTCTCGACTGCTAGACATATATAAGCCGCACGTAAAGCCTTATTATTATCTTGTTCCTCACCGTAGCGAAATTGCAGAACTGGATTAGATTGATTTTTATCCCCGAAAAAATCTCTAACAACTCGATTTAATGAACCGTTACGGCGACTATCTATAGCTCGGTTTTGGGCTGGTATATCACCAGGGAAATCTCTATTTATTTCATTTAACAACTGTTTGATAGTTGATTCATTATGCAACTGCTTAAGTTTTTCAGCTATGTACCTAGCAGGGTAGAGGGTAGCTATAGGAAATATTGGAGTTTCACCACGCTTTTTACCTTGACCACTGAATTTAACTTGGTAATTCTCATCCTTAATTACTGAGAATTTGGCACGAGCTAAAATCTCATGTGGCCTTCTTCCAGTAGCAGCTATTAAACCAACTGCCAACTCATGCGGATCACTGCTTTCTAAAAGCTTCCCCGTAACCTCTAAATACAAATCTGGGTCTATTTCTTGACCGTTTTGCAGTCTATCAGTAACTCTGGTTGTCTTGTTCCGTTCTTCCCATTCCTGGCTAGATAACCCACACAAGAGAATAACGTAATGCTCTAATTTTGTCCCTATAACCTCACCATTCTCATTGTGTTTGTTGATAGAGTCAGCATTCTTACCCTGTAGCAAGGGAATAGACCTAAATTTCTTATAGAACCCAGCACGGCTTAAAACTGTTCCTAGTGATTCATTACTGTAATTTGTATTTTCCTTTAGCCAGGTATTAAGGCGATCGCAATGCGGTTTAATTTCCTCCAAGCTTTCTAAATTCTTGACCGCCTCAAATAGCAGGTTTATTTGCTCTGTAAGTGCTTTAGACATCGACCTATTTTAATAAATCCTTTCGACTTGTTATTATCTTAACCTAACAAGTAATTAAATGTCTAGTAACTAGTTATTAAATTTTCTTATAAGGACACTATAAACTAGTTAAGATATTCTTATCACAAAATACTTGACTTTTACTAACTAGTTATGCTATTATTTTAACAGGTAAACAAAAAGCGGGCTGCTAACCCGCATCCATAAAAAATAAAAAACTATGACCACTCTAACCGCTAACACTTCCAAAACTCAAACCGATCGCTCTGCTGGACAATTTGATGCTGTTGTAGGTTTACCACCTGTAACCACAGAGTTAAATTCTCAATACTTCCAAGGCTATCTAAAAGCAGTTGTAGAAACAGGCGTTACGCCGTTCTAATTATTGTTATTCAATCGCCTCACTCCTGGGGCGATTATCTTATAAAGACTTACATGACTTTAGTCGCATGACTTTTAGTATTGGAATTCATATTTTTTGACAGCTATTATTACGTTTACACACGATCTCTCTACATCAAAATCATGAAGAAATTATTACTAGCCTTGGGTTTAGCTGGTTTCACTTTGATGCTCGCCGCACACCCTGGAGCTGCACAAGAAGGTAGTTCACATCGCCACGGTCATCATCACCACCACAGACACAATTAGAGCCTTAAGCTAACCTCACCCCAAATACAGCCAAACCTCGCTAACTGGTTATCTACTAATACCCTATGGCGAGGTTTCTTGTATCGGTATTTGGCGAGGTCACAATAGACTAGCTAAAAACTAGCAACAAATCCCGCCAACTGGTTTAAAAGCATTTACTGACATTATCCTACTGGCGAGGTTTAAAGTGTCGGTATTTGGCGAGATTAAAATAGGTTATCAATAAAATCATCTAGGTCACTACGTTTAACCCGCCAACTCTTACCAATTACCTTAGCTGATAGTTGACCTGCTGCGATCGCCTCCTTTAAGAATTCTCTAGACAACCCTGTTAACTGCTGAACTTCAACCACAGTTAATAGTAGTTTCTCACCAACAGCTACTTGTGGTTGTTTCTCGCCAAGTAAACCCTCAATGATTGAGGACAGTTTATCAATCACAGTAATCTCGCCAACTTCCTCAACCTCGCCAGAGTGATGTACTATTTTTCCCTGCTCTTGTTCTTCCTCTGTCGATATTTGGCGGGAATCTATAGCAGGTTTAACAATAGGTTGGTTTAATTGTTCCTTGAATAGCTCTAACTCTGTTTCCTCAAAATTAGCTGTCGATCTCGTTTTACCCTTCTCATACTTGACGCTAATTTTTCCCTGCTGTACATAGCGCTCTAACGCTCTAACACTCACCCCTAAATACTCGGCTGCTTGCTGCTTGTTCATAACCTCGCACATTAACTCGCCATACCTCGCCAATAAGGTAGCATGATATTCCATCGGCGAGGTTCTAACTGTCAGTATTTGGCGTTATTTAGCCATGTTGACAATCATAATCTTCAGTATTTATACTGTTCTTATTTTACTGAAGGTTAGATTATATACTTTTACTACATCTTCGTGTTATATATAGATGTACAAAAAGCATTCTACAATCGCAATGAGAAATTTCGTACAATCTGGTATCCTGACTCTAATTATTGGTAGTGCTGCTGCTCTTGCTAGTATTGCTCCTGCTCAGGCATTGGTATTTAATGTCAATGGTACTAATTACGATGTATCAACTGTGACAGAGACTTACTCGTCTGCCTCTGCTCAGCTTTCTACTACTCCTTGGTATGGTAATTCCACACTTGCTGCCAGTCTTTCCCAAGCCGTTTATGGCAGCGCGTTAGGAGGACAAGCAGCAGGTACTGAATATCCTACGTTAATAGGTACTCCCATATTCGTTACTGATACTTATACTTACTCCGCCAATACTTATTACGAAGGGCAGTATGTACAGACTGATGGATTCCAACGGGGTGCGTCATTCGCTACCAATGATCCATCATTAGAAACTTTCGCTGTTATGTCTCCTGCGACAGTTCCTTTCGACATCCCTGGCGGAGCAACAATCCCCGCACTTGGTTCTGTACTAGCTCTAGGTGTACTAAGAAAAGCTAGAAAATTTACATCAGATAATATCTCATATACTGCAACTAAGAAAGTTAACTAATCAATTTTTCATAGTTCAGACACAAAATAATCTCACTCCCAATCTAGTAAAGTGAGGTTATCAATTTGAAATTTATCATACCCAATTTTTACCACAATCATTACATTTATAACGCTGTTGACCATTCACTTTACCATTCTTTTTAACAGCAGTAGAACCACAGCCAGAACAAAATAACTCATTAGTGGGAGTCGAGTTATTCATCACTAAATTATAGGTATACTTTCCAAAACTTGGTAACTCAATAAAGTATGGCGATTTACTTGGCTCTATAACCAGTGCAAAACGGAACACTTGGGGGTGAGTTTTTCCTAATCCTAATTCTTCATTTTTTGACTCACAATACTCGGTTAATTTATCAGCCGTAGCTTTAAGTCTTGACTGTTCCTCGCTGGTAAATTTATTGCTGTTAGTAATTGCATCGTAAGAATTAGAGTCAATGTGGATATTAACGGCATTATTCCAGTCACTTCTATCGAGTCCTGGGTAATTGGTAACGTTAGCATTTTGTCCGATGAATATCGCACCTAAATTTTGATGTGATGCTTGTTTAATGATGAACTTGACGTTATCGCCAATGGCTGATTTTTTACCGTGGGTATGGCTCATAGTTGAGTCAATTTCATCAAATATGTATAACTCAAAAGTATCTCTACTTTCTTGACCAGTTGACCTTAAATCTACTAACTTAGCTAGTTTGGCAATACCACGTTCACTATCATTGTGACTTTCCCCAACTACGGGAATAGTCCAGTAATTCTTACTGCTGTTGTGCTGTGGGTTAAATAATTTAGCCACACCGGGTCTACCTTGCAAAATACATACAGCGATATTTTCAGCAGTAGGGGACTTACCAGACTCCGATCCACCTGTTAACCTTAACCTGGTCCAGTTCTTAGCCAGTTGGGGGAACTGTGTCGAGGGTAGCCAGAGTTTGGCTATATCATCAGCTGATATTTTTGGCTTGTGTCGAGTTTGTATGGTTAGGGAAAAGTAGGAAGCGCGATCCGACCTTACTCATATCCCACTTGTCTACTACAACTAATCTCTCACCATTCCCCTCTATTTTGGCTTTTATGATAATTAAAACAATTTCATTATACATTTTGGCATTACAAACATCCTACGTCGATTTCAGGGGCATTTTCGTAGGTTTTGACAATAAGAGGCAATAGTAAACAGTCTGGTTACTTAATCACTTGACTATCCCAGAAATTATCTATCCTTCACAAACCTTTTAATACAAAATTTATATGCTTAAGCTTGCTTAATTAGTTTTTTTTTATCAATATTGGGGTCTTTCTTAATTTCCTATCCGATATTTAGCATTGTGGCTGATAACTTCGGCATCTCAACAGAAACAAATAATAAATAACCCTTTATTTAATTTCGCTTAAATTCTTTAATACAGAAATAATCATTTCTATTCAATTTTTAGCCAAAATTTAAGGGCGAAAACGACTGGAATTTTGGCAAGAGAAAATAAGTATAGTAAGTACGGTTATTTAGCAAATTTTTATTTGAGGGCTGTGAGAGCGTAAAATTTACCCAAGGTCTACACCCATTAACACCACTTTTGGATTAAAGAAAAGTGCCAATTGACCAGCAAAAATCAGTAAATCAGCTTGATTTACACCACTTTATCACCCATTTTTACCACTTAAATACTGGTAAATTGATAGTAAAATTTATGACTTTATTTAAAAATAATACTTAGTTGAATTTATTGGGACAAGGAAAAAAAATAAGCGTGGAATTATCAAAGATTAAATACGTCATAAGCTTTTACAAAGGGATTATATTAATCTGTCCTCCTAACTTGGGAAATTGTACTTTAACAATTTTGGGCGATCCGCTCTCTTCCTCATATCGTCCCTATGACAGATTTTAGTGGGAATGGTTAGCAGCCAGAACAGGCGATCTCACTTCTTGACCTTCTGGTAATTTTACCAGAAAGTAGCCAAACATCAATCTAATATCAATTTATATGATGGTTATCTATTAAAGTGATTAGGCAACAGCTAGAGATTAGTCCTCTTTGGTTTCTACCAAATAAGCGACATAAACGGTTTCTGATACAATTTTAAATTTATCTTTATCCTCCTGTTTTTGTTCCTCTTCAATCAGAACTACTTGTGCAATCCTCGGTTTGTGATGCTCGCTAACATCCCATTGAGTTATTCTTATTTTTCGCTTGTCTGGAAGCTCGATCACCATTTTTGATGATTGCGAACTCATAGCATAACGCGCCAATATAATTGCGGGCGAGATATTTGGAATGTAGTATTGATAGCCTTCAAAGTCAAAAATTGTCTGTTTCATGGTTTGTTAGAGATTAGATACAGTAAAAATAAATTTAGAACTATTTTGAAATATGGCAAATATTTGGGGCGGTTGTTAGGCGATCCTATTCCATTCGTCTCTATTTCCTGAACCTCTCCCAAAACAGTAAAGTTATTACTAAAAACCATCAAGCTAATATCAAGCAACTATTAAGCTATATATCTCAATTTTTATTGAGAATAATTATTAATTAAAAATGACCTAAAAACAGCCTTAAATTCTTAGTGGCTAAGGTTTATAGCTTACATCATCAGGCATAGATTTATATATAAATAATAGGTGGCTGGTGACGCTGACTTTGGAGGAGTGGGATAGGAATATCTCGCTGGGCAGGTGTTGGTGGTAGTTATCGAACAGTGTGTAGATTTTTTCATACAGTAATACCATGGGCAGCAATATTCTGGGTATTTTTTCGCCAATATATTTACTGTAAAAATGATGTTTATATATTAGCAGGAGATGAAGTAGTAATCACCAAAGCGGGTAAAGAAACTTATGGATTAGACAGGTTCTTTTCTAGCCTAATGAATAAACCTATATTGGGACTATCTTTTTTTTACATTATCATTAGTGAGTGTTGAGAAAAGGCACTCTTTTCCAATTAAAATAGAACAAGTAATGAAGGAAGATGTAGAGAAAAGTAACGAAGCTAGAGTAGCAGATATACCCCCTAAAGAAAAGCGTGGGCGTGGGAGACCAAAAGGGAGTAAAAACAAGAATAAAATTGAGGTTAACTTGACATCTGAGTTATTACGAATTAAGGGTATGATTAATTCGCTATTGAAATTATTATCTGGGTTTTTCCCACTAACATATTTAGTTATGGATGGTCACTTTGGGAACAATAATGCATTACAGATGGCTCGACAAGTTGGCTTACATATAATTTCCAAATTACGCTGCGACTCGGCACTGTATATACCTTATGAGCATCCTGAATCAGATAAATCATCACGTCGTAAATATGGTGATAAAATTGATTATCGTAATATTCCCAACAAATATTTACGTGAGAGGGTGTTTGAAAAGTTTTGAGGAGTCAGAATTTATGCCAATCGCCTTACCATAATACGGATCATAGCCAGGTAGATAAAAGTCTCTGATGTTTCAGGTAATAATTCATAGTCTCTAACCAATCGGCGACAACCCATCAGCC
>Ga0116228_10004873_pt1 | contig 11937 bp, 18 predicted proteins | sample S1TSphfallax_2_FD_89694 | JGI IMG/M metagenome (GOLD analysis project Ga0116228, IMG submission 89694) | Host-associated microbial communities from peat moss isolated from Minnesota, USA - S1T2_Fc - Sphagnum fallax MG | ecosystem: Host-associated > Plants > Peat moss > Unclassified | place...
CATTGCATGTAAATTACATGATCATCTCCCCTTTTTTCATTTGCCAAATACCAATCCCATGTTTACATTGTGATGTATAAATTTTGCACTTGTAATTAATTTACTTCTATGTCAATATCATGGTATGGCCTTCATGTAGTTTACACTTTATTAAGAATGTTCAAAACATCTTGGTGGTTGAATGTTTTGAACTTTAACCAAACATGTTTTAACCAATGTGGAGCATGTATTTGGTTTGGTGGGTTAGGGCTATTGGTTTTAGCTTCAATTCCAATTAGTGAAAATTGAATCGAAATCAGTCTAATATTTGAATCAATTTTGGAATTAGAACTAGAATTGAAATATGTTAATAAGTGGACTCAAAACTAGGTTCTTTGTTCTACTTATGTGTGGAATTTGAAATTGGAATTGAGACTTTCAAAAATAAAAGTTTTTGAAGAAAAAACTAGAATTAGGGGCTAATTGGCAATTAACAATTGGTTCCAATTTGGGTTACCCAAAAAATTGCAACTGGGTCTGATTTTCAAAGTTAAAATTCAAACTAGAATTGAAATTCACTTTTTGAAGAATGGGACCCAAAACTAAATTCTTGGTTCTATTTTATGTTTAGAATTAAAACTACAACCAAAATTGTTGTAATTTATTTTTTAAAATCAAAATCAATGAATCTTCATAAACCACCCAAGTACGGTCTTAACACCAACAAGGCATGTAGCATGACTTGATTGTGTTGTTATAGTGTTGGTTATTCTTTAAGATATCTCAGAGTATTGCACTCCTTGATCTATTAGGTCCATGAACAATACTTCAACTTTTTGGCAATTCAAATTCCAAATTATTGAAATCCAGGCCTTTTTTATACGCATTTAATCCTGAAAAAACAGTTTTTTATAAGTATAATGCTTGCATTGAATTGAGGAGTGCACAACAAAGGAAAATTTACATGTGAATGTAAATGAGTCTATCCTCACACAAGATGTGTTCGCATCAGTTCTCAAACAATACATGAACACTTGTTCAAAACCTTTTTGACCTTCCTTCTGGACCATAAAGTTGAGCCCTAGATGAATCCAGTACACCAAAATTAACAATAATGAAATACTTTCCCCACATAAAGCTGCATAAGTTTGGACATTAACATGCTACATGCCAGTAACTTAAATTTGGACATGTTATTCTAGGGGTGGTACATCAAGATCATCATCACCTGTTGCAGTCATTGTATTCAAGACTTGAGGTTCTGGTTTGATTAACTTCTGTTGTTCAGACTCTACCATTGGACTTGATATTGTATTTGGCACAATGTTACGAACATCAACCACATCTTGTTTACACTCATATATAGAACTCTTTGAAATTTTTTGGGCTATGTCCATTTTTCCAGTAAGTGGTTCTTGAATTGTTCTATCTTGAAGAACCCTTTGAGCCAAACGGGTGGGTGCATATGCTTGCATGACAGTAGATACTAAAGGCATTGTCACAACCAGATGCCCATTAGTTGTTGAACGTTGGGCAATGCTTGCATCTGTCTTGACCTGGTAGTAACCACAACTTATACATAAGTCATTATGGTGAACTATTAAGTGAGGTTATGGGTAACATTCCATCTTGCCACTTTTGTTTGATATATTTCACATAAATGAAAAGAAGATTAATACACTATAACATCAAATCAAAGATTGTGGTAGAATATACTGTTTGAACTGGGGAAAATGTTGGGTTGAAAAGAAATCTCACCTCAGAAGGAAGATGCAATTGCAGTAACTTGCCCTTAACTAAAATGCGCACTAGATAAGGTTGGACATCGACATCAATCAATGATGTATCAAGGTACCGACCAACAACCACATCCAATACAAGTGCATTTTCACAAATGTCATCATGCAATTTGAACTCCCACCTGATTCATTAGCATGTTCCACCTTGTCTTGGTGTAAAATTAAAGAACATGGTTATTTTACACATATATATACCCACTTCATTTGTCTATAATTTATGTCCCACTTTTTCATGTGGTAAGTGACTGCATTCATTATGTTCTTCAATGTCCAATGGATATAAGCATGATGAAGATGACAAAGTTTCACATACCCGCCTTCATTTTTTTGATAGATTCGACCTTCAATTGGTAGTGGATCAAACCCATTGCGTCTTTTGGACACTTTTTCTTCTTTCCTTATCTGCATCATCACAAAACAATATAATGCATTCAAGTAGTACTCATAGAAGGGAGTCATATCTTGGAAATTTGTAACAAAAAAAATCCAAGTGATAAATGTTCAAATGATGGTCAAGTGGATAACTGAGGTTGTCTTGTTGTCATTTTCACGAAGTTTTAGTAACTCTTTGTGTTCAGCCACTCGAGTAGCAGGTGAGTATTCTCGTATTGCTTCTCCTTTGTCATTCTTGCACCTATTTCACCATCCTCACCACTAATATTCATGGAACCATTTGTGCATGATCATTATGTATTTCATAAACAAGAATTCAATGCTTCTTATGGGGGAATATTTCATAAGACGTACACTTCAGACTTTACTTGCTCGAAGGTAATAGGTGCACTGTTGTTCTCTTGCAATTCCTCTTTGAGGATAGAAATCTCCTGCAAGCTCCTCCAATGTAAAGAGCACATTAAAGAGCGATTGCTTCTTGAATAATGGAATGTTTATGGCATTTCCTAGTGACAAAAAAATGGATGGAGAAATAAATCTTCCATCTTGGAAGGGCTTTAAGAATGGGATAAGGATACATTTGAGTGGAAGTTACAAGTATATGGGAACTTTTCAAACATGCATTATTGCAATATTGATACTTGGTCGGTACTTGACAAACCTGGAAAGCCTCAATTCTTTCTGTGGGCTTGATCTCCCAAGCATCCAGCCGCTTCACACAAAACATCACAAATCTTAAATTTTGCAACCACTAGTCCATTATTAAATGCACAAGAGAGCAGAAAGTGGAAAGCCTCATGCACTAGAAACTGGAGGCTGACCTTTAAATGTGGAAGCTCTGTTATCACAAACTTGCGATACCCACCCCAATCAGAACATGGATTCCCTGTAAGGAACCTTCCATCCCATAAAACAGTAAATAAGATTTAGAATATCTCCTAATTTTAGAGGAGAATTAGTACATCATATGTAGATACATAAGTTCCTCCACAAATCATCTACCTTCAATCTTTGGGGGAGGATGTGAGAAATTTGGAACCACTTCATTGGATCCCTCTTATGTGCACAATGTCAAAAACCCTAATTTTGCAGCTCTACAACTGAAGCAATGTATGCTAGTTTATATTTAGTGCAAGATGAAGTAAACATGATAACATTGTTTCCAAATGTAGCATATTTCTGTCAATTGAAAAAGGAAACTTATTGTCCTACAGTTCTCTAAGGTGTAAGTTAGCCTTTAGGGTTGTGACAGATGGTAATTGTTGCAGGTCCACAAAATTCAACGTAAGGTCAAGCTTCTCCAAAGCCTCACAATGCTCCAACCCTTCCACCTACAACAATTAGTGTGTATGATAGGCAAATGGATTCACCAAAGTGAGGGATGAACGTCAACATAGCAAGTGGTAGGCAACACACACCTTCACAATGTTGTTCATTGCCAAATTAAGGTACTGTAGCTCCTTCAAGCGGTTCATATTTTCTGTTAGAGGAACAAAAGCAACACACAAATATAACAATTATAAGGATTGAAAGAGCACCATGGTCTATAAATACAAAATATGAGGTTTGTAATTCCAGTTTACTTTGAGAGGTGGACACACCATACCTTTGACATCCTCTTGCATATAATCTACAATACAAAAAACTATTTATTACAAAGTCAGAGCCTTCCTTCTGTGTATTTAGCATGTAGAGAAGAGGCTTCACATTGTTTACTAAATTCTCAAAGATGTTGATTAAAGCTAGACAAATCAAGAGCCTCTCTACAAGCTTTGTTTTCCATGCGTGTTGTGTCACCACCTTAGTGGTGGGATCTATACTTCAAGGACATACAGAAAGACCCAAGTTTCTTTGGTCACACAACAGAGAGAAACAACAAGTGTCCAACCATGTGAAGAAACAAACAAAACACACATCAATAGAGGCAATTTCACTTGATTTGGTTTCACATGTTTGTCAGAGATTGTATATAAACAAAGAGAGGAAAAGGCGGCGGCATTGTCTATACATACATACCAAGACAGGCGATAAGATTGTTGGGCATATACAAAATGCGAAGGTGCGGGCATAAGACACCAAGAGTATCAATCCTTTCAATTCCTTCCTCCTGCAATACCAGCTCCTGTGTTACCCCAACTCCCCTCCCCTCTCCCCAACATTTTATTTCCTCCTCTACAATGTCAGTGCCATACCAAGACAGGTCAAGCAAGACTCAAACATGTTGCAACAACACCGATGTACGTCATCTTCACAAAACCGGTGAGAGTTTGAATGGACAAAAACAGTATATAAATCTGGAGGAGAAGAGGAAAAAAAATACAAAGAGAGAGTTTATGTTACCTCTAGAGTGTAGAGAACACATTCATTATGCTCAGATCGTCGCCTGATCATCTCCTCTGTGATTCCTGCTCCTCCCATCTTCTACAAAAAACAAAAAAAAAAAACAAAACCTAACGTTTTCCCTTGCTACACTCCATTCAAGTCATGTTAATATAGTAGTCAATCACTGAAAAATAACAATAAGAATTGCAGCTCATATAATTCCTTACCACCACCCACACACAGAGCAGCCAATGCGCACTGGAACAGACAAGTAAGCAAAGTTTAAACCTACTTCTTCCACACCATTTTTGTCTATCTCAAACAAGAAGAGACATTGCTTTGGGGGAGATCTGCAATGGCTACTTTTGATGTGAGGAGGAGTGAGCCTCGCGTTTGTTACTACTGTTGTAATGCATGTGAAAGCAGTTGCTGCTGATCACTAAAAAACTGAAATTGTTCACGTTCATCAACTGCTAAAAGTTAGGGGTTGCATTAGGGTTAGGGTTTGGGGCTCACTGGGCTTGCTTCTTTTGTCTACCATTTGCGTCATTTTTTTTCTTAGACAGGATCTGGGAGAGAGTGAGAGAGAGAGAGAGAGGGAAAGGGGAGATGGGAACTAAGGTGAGGGTGACGCCCTTGAGCGGGGCGCACTCGGAGGCGCCGCTGTGCTACTTGTTGGAGGTGGACGATTTTCGATTCCTTTTGGATTGTGGCTGGACAGACACTTTCGACCTCTCTCTCCTCAAGCCTCTTGCAAGGTTCTTTTCTGCAATTATTAACCCTTTTAGAAAATTCTTCAAAGGACCAAAAAGCTTAAGCAAACCCTATCCTTCAAAATGTTCCTGAAACAAACACCACTTTAAGGCTTTTGGAAATAAGAATTCTGGAATCTGGAAAGTATTGGAAGGCCTGTTGTAGTTCCAACATTGGCGAGCAATTGCACTGGCAATAGCGGTGAATGTCTTGTCATTTGGTGCGTTTCAATGAGTCTTTCTTTTTTCTGTTTCTTGGGCTGGTCTTTGTGGCAGTGTTGCTCCAACTATTGATGCTGTGCTGCTGTCGTACCCGGACACTCTGCACTTGGGAGCACTTCCTTATGCTGTCAGCAAGCTTGGGCTCACTGCTACCATGTACTGCACACTGCCTGTTCATCATATGGGCCAAATGTACATGTACGATCACTACCTCTCTCGCTGGGTATGTGTACATCATCATCACCTGTTACCAAAATCAGATATGAATATCTTCCATTTTTAGTTTTTCAACACTTTTTGGGCTTTTGGTCACAAACTGATAGCTGACAGTCCTCGGTTTCAATCACTGTGGGTTGTACATTTTGATCTTTGCCACAAGGAAATTTTCTTGAACCCTTTTGGAAGATGGACAGGTTCTCTTTTGTCTTCCGGGCTTGGAAGCACCAGTGTGTTATTTGCCGCTGCCCCCTGTATTTTCCTGCTGGCTGACAGTACAGGTTGAATGATGTTTGTGTGGGTGTGTAGGCTGTCTCAAATTTCGACTTGTTCAACTTGGATGATGTAGATTCTGCCTTTGTCAATTCCATTCAGCTCAAATACTCACAGCACCAAGCTCTGTCAGGTGCCCCACCTTTTCCTGCTGCAGAAACTTAGGGTTCACAATGTTATGTTGAATCAGATGGCAGCAATTTCTTAGAATGTTGACTGAGGTTTTTTTCTTTTGACTATTGCATCATGATCTGTTTAGAAAATTTATGAAAGAATATGCCTCTGGGTGCAGGGAAGGGTGAAGGAATTGTAATCACACCATATGCGTCTGGACATCTCTTAGGGGGCACAATATGGAAAATCTCAAAGGATACTGAGGAAATCATCTATGCAGTTGATTTCAACCATCGTAAAGAGAGGTACTGGCCTTGGTGAAGGGTGTATTTTTCAAGTGTCAGATATACATAAGCAAAATTTGGCACTCATGTTGTCTTTAGGGTCTATCATTGCTGCAAACATGTTGTTGCATTTGAATCTGGATTGCCAGTTATTGGCTTGACTATTCAAAATTTACTCATCTGATCAACTACTTTGGTTCCCTTCATGTGCAGACATCTGAATGGAACAGTTTTGGAGACATTTGTGCGACCTGCAGTCCTTATTACAGATGCATTTAATGCGCTCAACAACCAGGCCCCTCGCAGGCAACGAGATCAGGAATTTGTTGGTAGGACTTTTCTCTCCTTTTGAATCTAGAGGGACTGTGTTTGTATAAACCTTCTCATTTGTGGCAAGGGAAGAGTTCTTGTGACAAACATGTCAGTCAACTTCTTCTTATGGTCTCTATGGCAATTCTGTATCTTGATGATCACCCATGTATTGATCCACTTTTCAGACATGATCATGAAGGTGTTGCGAGCAGATGGCAATGTATTATTGCCAGTGGAATCAGCAGGGCGTGTTTTGGAGCTTATCCTGCATTTAGAAAGTGTATGTGCATACTTGTTCATGTACCTATGACATTATCTATGCTCCCTATGGCTGTAGGATATAACTTTTCTTATTAGCCACTCAGAGCAAGATCATGAACCCAACACCTTTCAGCTTGTCAAAGGAAAACATAAATACCAAAAACCTGTTATTTGAGCTGGCAAACTGCACACAGAAGGCACTAAGGTTACTGAGCATTAATTTTGCAGCATTGGTCATACCACCGATTAACCTACCCCATGGCCCTTCTCACAAATGTCGCCCACAGCACCGTGGAGTTTGCAAAGAGCTTGTTGGAGTGGATGAGTGATTCAATAGCCAAGTCTTTTGAGAGTTCAAGAGAGAATTCCTTTCTTCTCAAGTAAGAATTGCTCCTGTTCATACTGATGAGATATGTGAAGGTTGATAATCCCACTGCGTTGGAGTCTTCTTACATGCAGGAAGTGGAATACTCTTAGAGCCTTGGAGAGAAGATGTGTAGAATTTTGTGGCTTGTAGGTTCCCAGAGTTGGTTGCTGCCATTCATGTTGTGGTTGATGGAGAGACAACCATTGCTATTGTTCATGCTGCATTGTTTTTCTGTCATGCCTTCTTTAATTTGTGTTTCTGGCACTATTGTTCATACGGCTTTTTTTGTTTTTGCTTTTTGTTTGTTTTGTCTTTCCTGGTTTGGAACTTTCTGTGGCTTCTTGAAGAACTGTTAACCTTGCTGTGTTTTTCCTTCATCATGAGAATGGAGATTTCTCTATTCTTATGAAGGATATTTCTTTAATTTGTGTTTCTGTTCATCCTCTTACAGTGTTCTGTTTTTCCTCATTGTTTGCTCTGGAAATTTCAGTAAGAGTTTTTATGACTTGTAGGTACCTGAAGTTGTGCCATAAGCGTAAGGAGTTTGATGAGTTGCAAGCAGGCCCTAAGGTGTATATCTGTTGTGGCTACTCTTGAATCTGCATGTCACATTCGTGTTAGGAGAAGAACCTCATGATATGTGAGCACCTCAAGCAGCAAATTTTTTGTTGTTTGGGCAGTTGTTTTGGACAATTTTGGTGTATCATTTTGGCTCCTGTGATGTTTTCTGGACTTATTCTACTCTTGATAGTGAGAAAGAGATGAAGGCAGTATTTAAGAGGGGAGAATTGGGTTTTGTGAAAGGTTGTCTTTGCTTCAATGGCTAGCCTGGAGGCAGGCTTTGCTCGAGAGCTCTTCACTGAGTGGGCAACAGACTCACGAAACCTGGTTCTGTTTACAGAAAGGGGTCAGGTCTGTTTTACACTAAACAGAACTGCTATTTCACATCTTAGTATTGCAGGTAGTTTGGGAGCTCTTACATTTCTGAAGATTGTAAATCTTTGCAGCACCTCATGTGTCTTGTAATGATGTAAATATAGTACAACTGAGGCACAAAATTGTCATTGTGGGTTAGCCAGTAAATCTCAAAGCACTAGTTGTGGGAACAATTTCTCACTTTCGTACTGAATTCATGCAGATGGGGACACTAGCAAAAAAGTTACAAGCTGAGCCCCCTCCCAAGGTGGTGAAAGTGACATTGAGTGAGAAAATTCCCTTGAGTGGTGATGAGCTCAAAGCATATGAGGAAGAACAGAGCCGACTCAAAGAAGAGGCCAAGCAAACAAACACGCCTATAGAGGATGAGAGTCATCCTTCTCCTCGAAGTACTGCTGGGACTAGTCCTCTTGCAATTAACATTGCAGAACCTGGTGGTGGTTCTCAATTGCCAGTTGAAGGTCTGCTGCCCACCTTGCATCCAAGGGTTTAGAAAATTCTGGCATTGTGGGTGCATGTAGGTCCTCAGTGCAGTGCTTAAATTTGAACTTATGGGTTATGGATGCAGGAGGACTTGTCACAGGAGGAGCACCTTTGCAGCATGAGGTGTTGATAGATGGATTTTCTGCACCAACCAATACTGCAGCCCCTGTGTTTCCTTATCATGAGAACACAAGTGAATGGGATGAATATGGGGAGCTCATAAATCCTGATGATTATGTCATCAGAGAGGCAGAGTTGATGGACTACACCAATACACAGCCGGTCTTTGTTTCTAAACCTCCTCTGTGTTTGAAGAGCATGGCTAGAAATTGTGTGCATGCAACATTTGACAATGTCATAGAGTACTGGATGTGATGTGAATGCAGGTTGATCATAATGGACCAAATCTAGCCAACCTTGTTTAACAGGACACATGCATATATTCATGAAGGTTGTTGAAGATGTGTCAAAAGTTATGTTGTGGTGCAGGCACCTGCCATTAAGGATGCTGAAGAAAGACCTGATCCTGAAGCAGAGGAGATGCTTCTTATTGAAAAGCCCTCCAAAGTTGTTGAAACAGACATCACAGTAAGGATTTGTTTGTGCAGTAAACTTCAAAGGATTCTTGTGTGCTACCTTCACCTCGATCTATCTTTTCTGCTAGAGATCTCAAGCTTAGTAATTTTAGCTGGAATCTAAATGTATTTGCACACACTTGCTGTTCCTGTTGTTACATGCTTTTGTAGAGAGGACATTATAAAACCTATTGTGAACATATACACAAACTGAATGCTGTAGTGCAATCCCATTAGTAAGCATGTTACAGTCTGCACTTGACTGAAGTACAAGATTTTTGGTCTTCAAGCATGCTCAGGGTGTCAAATGCTGATTGGGCAAACAGGTGCAAGTGAAATGTGGTTTGCAGTACATTGACTTTGAAGGCCGCTCTGATGGACGTTCCATCAAAAACATACTAGCCCACGTGGCTCCTCTTAAGCTTGTAAGATTGTATCAATGATATGTGGTCAATGAAGCACTGTTCAGATTACTTTGTGCTCATATGCTTGTTGGACTTACAGCATGAGCTGGTAAACTTGCATGGCGATAAGAGCCTTATACAATTCTTCTTTGGAAGTTGCATAATTTACTTTGACTGTTGCTATTGTGCAAACAACTCCTCAGCATTTTTGTGTTTTTTTGGAGTTGGGTCTCCTCCTATGTTGTTGGATTTGAAATGTTTATACCTAGTTGTTGGGTCATCTCTCAATTTTCATATTGACTCAAAATATAAGTTCTCTCTACTTATTGAAGTTTTTCCTCGTTGGAGGTACCTTAAAGGTGTATCGGTGTCTAGTCTCTGTTTCAACTAGTCACATCTGGGACAGAGATGAGTTTTCAATTTGCATTTACAAGTAAAATTGTTCATCTTACTACTGTTCTAATAGAGTCCATGAGATTTGGCATGGATGCAGGTGCTTATACATGGGTCAGCTGAGTCCACGGAACACCTGAGGCAGCACTGTCTGAAGCATGTTTGTCAATATGTATATGCACCCCGCATTGGTGAAGCAGTGGATGTGACTTCAGATCTTAGTGCATATAAGGTATCTTTGACCATGTTTCTGTGTTTCCAGTATGTACAGTTGACACTCTTCACTTCTTCTTGACTAATGTTTGCATGGCCTTCTGTGGATGTCTTGCAAGTTCATTACTACAATTACTATTTAAACTTTGAACCAAGAAAAGCTTTCTAGCTGCATTTTCATGACAGGATGTTAGAGAGAAAGCCAGCTGCAATTGGATAGATACTGATTTTCACTCAGAAACCTGTCTTTGCTGCTGGATTGTTGCTTTTCTTGCTTCAGAAGTAAGATAATGTTGGATTGTTTGTCTTTTGGAGGGCAGAAGATGACCCCTTACCAGATTATGTTTAGAATACACCACTGCAGAAATTCATATTTGTCATGAAATGTGGCAGGTTCGGTTGACAGAGCGGCTCATGAGCAATGTGCTGTTTAGGAAGGTAATGAGAATCACTTGGGTGATTTTAGGATTGGGTGACTAAGGGGCTGGGTTCAGTGTGCTGGTTCGGTATAGGATAGCATACACTAGTGCTAGTTGATGCAACCCCAGGATGGTTTTATAGAATGGTCCCTGAGCTGTGTCACTTTCTTCTCAGAGTGTATGCACCTTCTATGGTTTCATGCAGCTCCCATAGGAGGCTAACTATTGTTATTGTTGTTCGTAGCAGCTAGGGGACTATGAAGTTGCATGGGTGGATGGAGAAGTTGGAAACCAGGAAGAAAATGAGATCCTTCCCCTTCTTCCCTCTCAAGAACCCCCTCCACACAAAGCTGTCTTTGTTGGTGACTTGCGGCTCGCTGATTTCAAGCAACTCTTGGCAACAAAAGGCGTGCAGGTATTAGCCCTCTTTCATGTTTTCACATATATTGTCACTCAATTCATTCCATGAGGGCAATGAGTCTATGTCCCAAAGGATTTACCAGGTACTGGCTTATGAATATAGAATCTCACTTGTTGACATTTGAAATTAGTTCATTCTTGGAGGCTGTGAATATTGTTCTATCCTACATCATTCCTTGTCAATTGCTACCCACAAACATGTGGTGGGAAGTGGATGTCATCCCATGTAAAGCTGTACATTAATTTGATTGTCAACAGGCTGAGTTTGCTGGTGGGGTGTTACGTTGTGCGGATGCATTCACAGTGCGCAAGGTGAGAACCTCTGCTGGTAATCTGTGATTTTTTTAAGAACCCTTGAAAAATGGAAGAGGCCCTGCAGGGTGCCAGGTAGACTTTAGTTTATGAAAAGTGAGGTGACAAATACATGACAATGTTATAGTCTTTGTTTCAGAGCATTTGTTGTTGCTGCAACTGTGTGTGCAACCCTTTGGGTAGATTTTCTAAATTGATCTTGCTACAGTAAGATATAAGGGGGATTGAAGGAAGCTAAAGTCTTGGCAGCCATGCATATGCATATTCTTGCTGCTGCAAGTGAATCTGACTCAGTTGTGTTCATGTACTACAGAGTGGGGGAAGCCAGCAGTTGGTGATTGAGGGCCCTCTGTCAGAGGACTACTATAGGCTACGAGAGTTACTGTACTCACAATTTTACATGCTATAGCTTTCCCAAGCAGCAGCTCCTGTACAGCTGGCTTTTCGCCAACCACATTTTGCTGATCATGGCGCTTCTTTTTGTTAGC
>Ga0116228_10004874_pt1 | contig 11937 bp, 8 predicted proteins | sample S1TSphfallax_2_FD_89694 | JGI IMG/M metagenome (GOLD analysis project Ga0116228, IMG submission 89694) | Host-associated microbial communities from peat moss isolated from Minnesota, USA - S1T2_Fc - Sphagnum fallax MG | ecosystem: Host-associated > Plants > Peat moss > Unclassified | place: USA...
AAATATTTTAAGGAAATTGGGTGGAGCTTTTGGCAGTGTTGGAAATGCGTTGATGAGTGGGATTTCTTGGAGCTGATTTCCTAGTTTTTAGACCTAGAGTGAGGAAGATATTTAATTTTGAGTGTCTTTTGACACTAGAAACTAATTTTCACCCTTGGGCAGGGGCATAGCCATATTAGTACTTATTTTGAAGTTTTAACTTACCTAAATTTTGGAAGATATGTGAAATCTGGAATGGGAATTTAGTATAAATAACATACATATGGATCAAATGTTCTCGCTCTGCCCCCCTGGATGAATGGCCAACACTCCCATTGGTAATTGGTACATTCACCTTTTGAATGAGGCCTCTTAGTGACCATATTAAGCCCCCAAAATGTTAGATTTGCACTCAGATGCCCTGATTTGCTCTAGGGTTGATGCATGGGATAATTATAATATTTAGAATTTTATTTTTATTTTTATTTTTTTTCCCCTTAGGTTTGTAATGTAATCAAACTAGCAATCATCCACAATAAGATTCAGCCTTATTTGGAGAATGCATCAAAACATAGAAAACTTTCAGAATCCTTCCCTATACCTATTGGCTACATACTGGAGCCTGGAACCTGTTGTAGAAATCTGATGATTTAAAATTTTATTTTTCAAATTTGGTGACAGCTAATTTTTCCAAAATGCTTTGAATGTGTAGAAATCATATTCTCCAGGTTGAGAAAGTGCAAAAGTTCGCCCAGAAAGAAAACACTTCGCACAATCCAATCAGAGAATTAACAAAATGTCCTTGCACCTTTGCCCCTCCCAAATTGAAGGAACTCCGAAAACTAGTTCCCAAAACCTCAAAAATACATTTATATGTTATTCTGTTGTTATTAAAGTTCAAAGATGATTTGTAGAACTTCAGGTGGTGTTCGTATGGCACTCTAAATCATTTTAAATGAATAAGAAATAAGAAGGTTATGAGGTTTGAAAGTAAGAAAGATTCCAAAAAAAAAAATAAAAAAAATTGTAACTTGGAAAGCTTATTTTTCATTTTGTTATTATTTTATTACTCCTTTTCCTTTGCACTTCAAAGATAATTTCTGGAGCTTGAACTTCCATAACATTTTAAATCACTCAAAATGAAACACATATGATGAAGATATAATTTGGTGATGTTTGGTAAGAGGCAGATGATTGGTGATGGGCCGGCATATCTAGTTTGTTTGTTTTCCTTTCCCTTCAAAGCGCAACCACAGACCCACTGGAGCTGACAAGCAGTTGGCATCACCAAGTCGGGCTAATTAGCAGAGGGTCAACATGAGTTTCCCATGCCCAACACTAGACCCTTGAACCTAGGACCCTTCCCTGGTCGCAGGGTCCCTGAAGCAGCTATACTAGTGAGCCATCACCCCTGGGTAAGTACTTACTGGGTTTACATTAAGAATTACCTGATTTATTGCATATTGAAATCTTACACAATGCCTACTATTCAACAATTAGTCAATAGTTGGAGCAACTGGTAGGAAACAAAACAAAATCTGCAATTTGTTATCAGTGTGGCAGAAGAACTAGTTTATCATAGTAGAGTCTTGATCTATCAATTAGAGTAAATTGGCCCATCATTGATCACCTGCCTATGGCTGAACATTTATTTATATCTTCATCAGATGTGCTTCATTTTCATTTTGAGTGATTTAAAATGTTATGGAAGTGTTGCCTCAAGCTTTAGAAATCATTTTTGAAGTGCAAAGAAAAAGGAGTAATAAAAAAACAACAAGAAAAAAAGGAGCCTTCTAACTTACAAAACACTTTTTTTTCCTTATCTTTGGACCCCTCCTACTTTCAAACTTTGTAACTTTCTTATTTCTTATTCATTTTAAATGATTTAAAGTGTTATAGGAGAGTCACCTCAAGTTTTACAAATCATCTTGAAACTCTAGTCGCAACAGAGCAACATACAAAGAATCTTTTGGGTGTTCAGGAACCAGCCTTTCTAGCAAGCGATGATTTTATTTTTTAGTTCTTGACCCCCCCTTTACTTTGGGGGCTATAACTTTCTCAATTCTATTTCATTTTTTGACAATTTTTAATGCATCAGACACACAAAGAAAAGGGGTTGAAGTCTTGTTTGGACACTAAAAACAACAAAGCCTTCCCCTTGGATCCAGCCTGCCCTGAGTGTTCCATCACCCATTGGTTTACCTTATCTACTTATAAGACAAATGAAACTTGTGATTTCCATTGTTGCAAATTAAATTATCTCAGCAGGGGATGAAAGCAGGAATTTCTCAATTCGGTCATTAAATGCAGGAAGCAAGAAAACAATAAATGCAATCTTTTCCACCTATTAGGTATTCTAAGAGCCCCATAGCCAGAAACTAACCTACGGTTTACACCCATCCTGGCATTACAGTTGCATAGGTCTTGGTGTATCTGAAGTTTCGTATGAACTACTAACTAGTGTGGGCCAATTATTAGAAACTTGTATCAACCCCTCACCAGGTATCAGGGTGATTCTTAGAGTTGATATCTGTGATTTGTTCAAAAAATCAAATAATTGGTCTGGATATATTCATGGTTATCGAAAAATTAAATGCCCAATTCTGATATACAACTATGGTGCTCATTTTTTTTGAAAAACTCAAATAACCATGTAAAAGTTGTGTGTTTAAATGTTAATAAGCATATATACGACATGTAAATCCCGTGTAAGTGTAAATGATTTATAGTTTCATGTTCAAATTTTTTACACTTCCACTTATCTTTTTGTAGTGTATATTGTTTTTTAACACTTACACAAGACCAATGTAAATATTTGTCAAAAACATTTACATGGGAGCATGTAAGTGTATCCATTATGTAATATTACAAAATATATGCAGTGAAAATATATGCAGCCTCATTGGAGGCACTAAAAGAAAAGAAAAGACGAGGTGAAACTCAATTCACCACAAAAACTAAGGTCCCCCCACCCTTGAATGCTAATGTTTTCTTTTTTGGGGTAGATTTTTTTTTTGTAAATCTCACCTTAATTATGATCAAACTCGGTGTTTTAATGTTGTCCTCTTAATTTTATAAATAATATTATTATATACCTTTAATGACATTACCTTCTTGCAAAATCATATTAATTAGTTATGAGTGTATATTTTGATAAGTTTTTTTTTGCAATGGGCCATTTAGTTGACTTATCATCAAAAACATATTGAAATCTCCCCTCCTCAAGTAAAAGTCACAGTTTTTACATTTTTTTACATGGCCATGTAAAATCACACACACACACATACATTGTTTTATCAAACCATGTAAAATTATATAAATTTATTTTTTCTTACACACACAACACTACTAAAAATCATTAGTTCCTTATGAAATCCAATGAATCTTTGATTTTGAATTTTTTTCAAATACCTAAGACAAGGAGTTATTAAAATAAATCAAAGAACCACCCACACATCAATACGAAGTACTCACTACCTTCTACATTCAAGTGAACCCAACAAATATAAAGAATGGACCCCCTTGCCACCACAACCCCCCAAGTTTAAGGTGCCAAATGTTGAGTGGGCTAAACCTTGATGTATTCTTTGGGTAGGCAATGCACCTAATTTCAAAATTCAATATCTCCTTCACCTTAGGTCTGAAAATTATCAAATATCCTTCATTAAATTTTATTCACTAAATTTTTTTCAAATTTATATATATAATTAATTTTTTAAAATTTTATTTTCTTTCAAAAAAAATTTCAATTGAATTTTTTTAATATTTGATAAATTAATTATTATATTGATTTCATCCCATATTAAAAAAGAGATGGTTTGTTATTGATCTTCAAGCAATCCATGATCAACAAATAGTTAGGAGTTTTAACAACCTTTTCAGTCAACTGTTTCCTCCAATCAGATGAGTGGTTTTAAAAGTTGGTTGGATTTGGGGTGGTGAATGTGGTAGGATTCAACCCTACAAAAACATAGGATGGAAATATCACCATCAAAATCATAGATAATGGATGTGTGTCTAGGGCGAGAATGTGGGTGAAGGCACATGATGGAGGAAGTGGTTGGTGCACAAGTGCAAAGTTACAACAATAGTTCCACTTCATCTCGTACCTCGCATAGATCCACTCACATTGTGTTAGATAGAACCAAAGAAATTCCTAGGGTTGGAAATATTTCAATTCGTCATTCTACAAGATCTCATGATCACTTCACTAGACTTTTCATACTCATAATTGAGGTCTTCTTCCAAGCAAGTGACAAGATTTTTAGAGTTTAGGCATCATGTCTATCATCACGATTGGTGTGTTTGAAGCTTTGGTAAAATGTTGAATTTCAACAATCATGGTAACTAGATAGCTCAGATGATCAAACTTTTTCACCTTTGCCAATTACTTTTCAAGATCTTGTTGCAATAACTAAAGGAATGCAACAAAAGTTCTTTGAATAAAGAAATGCAGGATATAATTTAAATTATGTTTAAAAAGTGATCATGAATTTTAGAAACCTAATGAGAGTCCTATTTTATTAATGAAATTGCATTTTCCCAAGAGCACAATGTGGGATTTATAGTTACTAAATTAGTGGATTTGCATTAGTAACCTTAGTTGGACTTTGTCCTCAAATTCCTGAGAAATGAGACTTGGATGTCAAAATGACTTTAGATTCTTCATGAAGGTGGCAACTTGGATGAAGGCCAAATGTGGGAACAAATTTGTCATGCAATTTTTTCTTTTATTAACTGTCAATACTTGCTCATTGGATGAAACAAAAATATGGTTGCTTGATGTGGTGATATGAATAAGATTTCAAGCACAAATACTGCACCTAAACCTTTATCATTTAATCTTATAATGACAACATAAAGAGAAGGACTACTTTTTATACTAAGTAAACCCAAGGGGTATATGAATTAGTAAGGCTTGGGATCATGAGAATTTCTACACTTGTAGAAATTTTTTTAGCTAGTCGGTCCTAACAATTTTCACCATTTGACCTTAATCCATTGGATCACAATGACTACTCCTCAATGTATGGATGAGTTGTTTTGGGGCAAGGACCATGAGGATGTGAATGATTGGGCAAGGCATTTGATTATTGTAGTTGAGGTAGAGATTTCAATGATGATAAGTTGTTTAAGATAACTAGATTGAACTTGCATGATTGAACTAAAAAATGGTTTAAGAAACTTAATCCGCCACTGCTCATTCGACTATTCTAAGGACTATAATTGTTCAAAAGTTTTGTGATGTTGATGCAAATGAAATTCACATCAAACTAAATACAATCACATAAGAACTTAAGGAGTGGGTTGAAAAATATTTTGGGAGACTATATAAGTTTTTTCCAAAGAAGGAAAATCGAAGATGTTGAATAAAGGATAAGGTTTTTGGTTCAATTAAGGCCATAACTTAGAAGATTTTATGTGGTAAAGACCTACATAGACATCAAGGAAATGGTGCTTGCAACAATAGAAATTGAAGGGGTGCTAAAAGACCTAGGGGAAACGGCATATGATCCCCTCATGGAGGAAAAGGATGAAGACGCAACTAGAAAATCATCTACAGATAAGTATTGTCAATGTTGAATGAAACCTTGATACATTTTTTTAGGGAATTTGGCAATAGGAATGGAGCTAATGCTAGCTCTTCTAGGAGTACATCTAGGTGTTAATTATGCCACACTGATGACCACACTACAATGGTCTATCCAAAGCACAACGATATGCAGCCCAAATGCGGCAAATGTGGTGGAGGATATAAGGTGGGAACTATGGCATAAGGTGTTCATTTTGAAATAGCTTAGGACACTCGAAGGATCAATGTTGGAAGAAAAAAAACATTAAATTTATTAACTTCATTGCCAACTACCTTGAAGTGTTGGTCAATGATGAAAAGGCCACACTGATAAAATTCATAATCATGGTAATCATGTTAATTGCAATATTAGTAACAAAAAAAAATATTTTGTAATTGTGTTTTGATTAAAGTGGTGATTATTTTGTCCATCTTTACTCAATGTTCAATTTGATAAATAGTCAAATGGTCGTTTTAATCAAGTTCAATAGCCACAAAAAAATACACATATCATTCAAGCCTTTTAGGCCTCTAGTCAAAATATACATGCCCATTCATAAAAAAAGATTAGTCAATTAACTTGGACTATTTGAAAAACATGTTTTTATAATAGGGCCTTCATTGTATTTTTATTTTAAAATTATTGCGAGGATCAAAACTATGTCATTAAAATTATTATAAATGCACCCACCATGCATATGTTGTGCTATATAGCGTGCCAAAAAAATGACAATATTGCAAATTTTCTTCCAAAAACTTATGCCATTTTTTATTATTATTTGCTAACAATTGAATGTGTTGCATTACCATAGCCATTTTTTAAAATTTCAATTACAACTGATGGTATTGTTTTTTGTAAACTACCATTGGTTTAAAAAGGGAAATTTATATGGTAGTTAATAAATTTTGGATTTACCTTAAATGCAAGTTGTGTAAATATTGTAATACCTACATTATGGGTTAATATCATATTATCATTAAATACTAAAAGGTGGGTTTAAATCCACAAGGACAATTGGAAGTCCGAGTTTACAAATCTCACATTGCAACATCAAGTTTCTTTTAAAGTTTGTAAGCTTAGTTTGTTCTTAATTTATAAGAGGCAATGACAGGTTGGTAGGTGGGCCTATGTAGGTAGGGCCATGTTGGTGGGTAGTAAATAGGTAGGTGGGACGAGGGAAATATCACAAAACCCCTTAAGTACTTCATTAGGTTTCAATCCAGTTTTCATAATGAGATTTAACAAGTATCACATTATGTGATTGGTCTATTATTTGATTTAATGGGTCTTAGACCAAATGAGAACCAAACCTTGAAAAAAAGGTATGTTTCCAAAAAATCAAAATAATGAAACTTTGGTGTCATCAATGGTTTAACTTTGGTCTAGTTCTTAAATTTGTTTTTAGAGGTTTAGGTTAAATTTAAATGTCTAGAGTTTAAAGGTTAGATAGAGTTTTTAGAAGATACGATTTCCAAGTAGCTATGGATTTGTAACAACAATGTTGCAACATAACCATTTCCTCCCCAAGATGAAAGGCCCCACTCTTCTCACACTTTTGATTTTCTTCCTTTCATTTTGTCAAGCTTTCTATCTCTTTTATGCTTTGATTTTTATGCTTAGCTTTGAAGTTATTTTATTCATGCTTGTTTTTGGTGTAGGATTATTATCATTATTATTGAATTAAATGAAGTTTCCTTTGATTTGGATAAAACATGTTCTTTTTGTCTTGCATAGAATGAAGTAGTTTATATTGTAGATTAGAAAGGAATGTAATAATTGTTTTAATTTGAAGAAATAAAGTGTAAAATTTTCCTTTCTCATTTTTAGCAACCATCCTAGGGAAGAATTCACAACAGATGATTGATGAATTTTGGAGTTCCATGCAAAATACTCAAAGGAATTATTCCATGGCAAACCCATTGAACCAACCACAATTACAAAATTTTCAAGCACTGACGATTTGGGAATTCTACTAATTTGTTGACAATTAATCTAGGAGCTAAGATATGCTTGAGGACAACATAAGGGTTTGAACAACAACCTCCAATCATTGTATCTTCATATTGGTATGGGTCAAACCCAAATAATTTTCCAATGGGAACACCAATGATGCCAATGAACACAAACCTAATGACCACTCTACTAATGCCCATGTGGAATTTGATGACATGTCCTATGTTGAGAGGTGTATGTCCATTGATACTAACCACCCAAGTACTTGTGGCTATATTTGTTCCACTCAACGCATAGATATCAACCATGACACAACAAAAATCAATAGGAATTAAATTTAGAAGCAGTGATGGACGAAGTAGCCCACCAATTTCACCACCACTGAATTTGGGAAAAGAAGCTATTCCACAAGAACCGCTTAATGGAGGATGGTTTATATGTACCATATATCTAATATAGGATGGGGTACATTTGCAATGCTTTGGTATCCAAAATTTGTTGCACCAATAAAACCCCCAACAAATAAACATTTAGGGTATCCAACTTATGTTAAGGATACAAACCTTGATGTTCACATCTAGGTGTTCAAGAAAGTTATCAAAGCTAATGGCAAAATAAAAAATGAAGACATCATTAATATGTTGGTTTTACTTTTTGAAATAATATTTATAAGTGGAGAGAAATTGTTTTACATGATCAGATCCTAGAATTGTACTTTTGCAAAATTGGAACAAGTTTTTTTATAAATGTAACAGAACAAAAAAAAAATGATGAACAATTTTACCTGAAGTTGAGGAAAATCAAATAGGAAGAGAAGGAATGTGTTGAAGTTTTTTACAAATAAATCCTTAAATTAGTTAATTGTTTATAGATCAACACCATTGGTATGTATTTCACCATTGTCTTCAAAGTAGGTCTACATCCATACATTTGACTTTCAACAACTGGAATGAAGTGAAAAACTTTAATCGAACATGAGGAAGGTGTTGTGACAATTACCTTACAAATCCAACAACTTCTTACGCAATCATGAAACTATACAATCACCCTACATATTTTCACACTAGATGGTTTGGATTACCTATTATGACCCCAATTCCTTCATTAGTACCATTATTTTTACTTATGCCAATGGAACCTTTTGTACCTATTCCATCCATCATTTAATCCATATAATAGTTTTTATAGGATATTAGTTAACAAGTTTTTGATACAAAAATATATTATGAACTTAGGTCAATTCATTAAAATAGTTCCAAAGCTAGAACAATACTTGATTTAAAAGTTTCACTTCATGAAACCACCAATTTCAAAACCAGTACCTATAGATGTAGTAACATCTATACCTGTAGTAACCTTATGGTAGTAACACATGTACATATTGGGAAAAATCTTGTTGATGATGAGTTATTAAATGATAAACTTGGAGTCAATATAATCATAGAAAAGTTGAAGGCTATTCTAAGACTACATAAGCCTTAACCAACCCCCTATAATTTGCAGATGGTAGATCAAACAGTGGTGAAACCTTTTGGTTTGATCCATGACCTTAAGATATTAATTCATGGTATTCCACATGATGTAACCTTTACAATTACATAGAATAATGTTGTAGACTTATTACCTATTCGATGTTTTTAAGACTACCTTGGTTACAAGATGTTAAATTATCCCATGATTGGGGAATTAATAATATTATTATTCAAGGTAATGGCATAGTTAGAACCATAGCAATAACCAAGCATTTGAGTAGTCAAACAAAATGTCTTGAAGTTTTTTTACATTATGATTTCCAAAATGGATTCACAAAAGAAGAACAAAACATTGCATTCACTACATAACCTCGTTTGTTTTCTATAGATACTATTAGCTTATCAATTGTCCAAGAATTTGAACCTTTAATGTCAATAAAACCTAAATCTACATTCACATTTTTAGTGTCCAATGTTATCTTTTTAGATTTTATAGTGTCACATAAGTTTGTAGATTATCTGAAAACATTTTATTAAATTGATATTGGTTGCATATGGATATTGACAAAACATTAGCTTGAGAGCGAGTACATCAATTACAAATTACTGGTTGGGTAATCACAAAAGAAAAACAATTGAAACGAATTAATCTTGGTACAATAGAATGTCCCCAATATGTGAATATCAATGCTACATTATTTGAAGAGTGTACTTTTGTATTAATAAATTACAAAATTAAATTTTAATAATACCATTTTGTATTTTAGAAAATTCTTTTGGAAATTGTATTTGGGTCATTGATTCCTTAATAGGGATCAATTATTCTTAAGTTTGTGAGAATCAACCATTTGAAGATCAGCTTAATAGAAAAAGTTCAAAACTTGATAGCTTGGTTAGTTTTTAAAAATTTGAATTAAGAAAAAAAAAGCCTTTGTTGATTCTCAAATTGTGCGTAAAAATTGGAAATGGCATTTCTTTCAAAACAATGAGAATCACTTGAACTACCTACCTACTTGTTTTTATGTAATACCTTCCAAATTTTGATGGCAACTTCCCCTATTTGATTAGAAGGTAAATAGCTACAAATATGTCACTTTAGGTAAGTAGGCAAGGTGTTGTCGTGTGTGTGTGGCCAATTGGCCTTTTGATCCATAGGCATGGAGAATAAGGAGTTTAGGGAGGATACATTTTGGAAAGACTGTAAGTACAAGTAGGTAGAACATTAAATAGACTAACCATGTTACTTGGGATGCTTGGCTTGGGATAAGTACCCCATGAAAAGAAATCCATATCTAGTCACCATCCATTCAAATTGGTGCACTATGGCCTTATTTGAAAAGGTAATTTAGTACTATACAAAGGTTTGTGGTTGATTTTATTATTTATGTAATACCTTGTTAGGTTGGCACTAATGTGTTGAGCAATTATTACTTGAGTATCAAATAATTATTTAATTTCTCAAAATCCACTTGGCAATAAATATAGATAACCTATTTGACATGTTTTCAAGGCTTTTAATCTCTGAGATATTGAGACTTTTTACAACAATTTCTATTGCTCTTTGGTGCAAAAATGGGGAGACATAATGTTCCACCAACATGTAGGATAGAAAAATGTTGCCAATTATTGGAAACTTGTTCTACAATGATGGATTGGATTCAAGAAAGAAGCTCTTAAGCTTTCATCAATTTAATATTTTCCCCCTCCCTTTCAATTAGCTTAAATTTTAACATTTCAAACAAATGAAATTCAACATTTCCACATAATTTAATTACTGTCAAACTTGGAAAGGTATTACAATATGTTAAACCAAGATGAGATGAATGACAAAAAAACTGTCTTACACATAATTTCACTTGCAAATTTTTTAATAAAAATCGAATATTAAAATTATTATTGTAAAAGTGAGGTGTAATACAATAGCCTAATTAATTATCTCTTACATTTTTCATCAATTAGAAAAACAACCCCTTACAATTTCTTAAAATTTCAACATTTGAAAAAAAAACCAACATTTTCACAAATAATTTAATTATTGTGAAACATGAAAAGGTACTATGATATGCTAAACCAATATGGGATGAATGACAAAAGACCCTCCTTTACATAATTACACTACGAAATCAAACAATTCTTCAACCCCAAAAGAAAAAAAGTAAAAAGAAGTAGTACCAAAAATTAATATCATGAGGTTCAATGAACCTCGTAGCAGATACCACACTGACAAGAACAGATACTACACTGTACCACATATTAAAGTTTACCATAAAGTGACCTTGTCTTTGGGGGCTAGTTTGACGTTTTTAATCCTTGTTTCATCCTCAAGTGGATTGTAGCCCTTAAGTGAGCGAAGTTAGGTGCCTTTTCATGAAATTTAATTTCAGGTCAAAAGATTTGCATGATCTTATGCTAACAAGGTTCGATTTAATCAAGAATATGATCAGCAGGGAAGTGGCCCATAATCCCAAACTGGGAGGTAAAACTACTCAGGGCCAATTCAGGCTAGAAAACTAGCTTGGTCCCCTGTTTTTTTTCTTGTGTACTGTTTTCGTCTCGACTTCTCACTCAAACCCCAATATGCTGTACTTCAGGAATACTCCAATATATTAACCAAGTTTTTGTCTCAAGTTTGAGTTTAGCCATGACCAAACAGGCTGAAAGCAAACAGAAAACATCTGATTCTCAAAATATTGTTGAAAAATAGAACAAAAATCTACTTTTTTATTTTGAGAATTAGTAAAAGAACAAGAAGTTTTTATTTCTTGTTCTTACAAAACAGTCCTAATTCTAGGGATTGCAGATTCCCATGCACCTTGACTTCTACCATCATTCTTTTCGCATACATTGGATACAACAAAAGAGCTCCCTTGACAATTTCATCCTCTCAATGCCACATTCCTGATATTGAAATAATATTAGTGATAATGAAGTTTGAATCTGGAAAACCCAAACATCAACTT
>Ga0116228_10004876_pt1 | contig 11936 bp, 9 predicted proteins | sample S1TSphfallax_2_FD_89694 | JGI IMG/M metagenome (GOLD analysis project Ga0116228, IMG submission 89694) | Host-associated microbial communities from peat moss isolated from Minnesota, USA - S1T2_Fc - Sphagnum fallax MG | ecosystem: Host-associated > Plants > Peat moss > Unclassified | place: USA...
ATAATTAAACCAAAATTGCACATGAATGAAATGAGATGCATAAAATTTGGAGTAGATATTTGAAATAAGTGAAATATCAAATTTGCCACTCTCATTAACTACTTATTAAGCTTTAAGTTTAAAGTATTTTATGTTTTAAATTAATTGTAAATACTAGTATTTAAACAAGTTATGTTTGAAAATCACCTGTCTTGTTCACAACATTTGTTGCTACTTTTATTCTTAAGATGTTACAGATCCAAGTTATTTTTAATGTTAAAATGTCATAGATCTAAACAAATTTCAAATAAGATCCAAGATTTTTTCAAATCATAAATGGGTGTGCAACAAGACTTTAAAAGTCCATAGGCATGTCAGAAGTGTGAATAAGAGGTTTTGACCTAAAGTAAGGTTTTACATGAAATTAAGTTAATGGGTTTAGAGTTCATTTGCTTTGGAAGGAGGGACCAAGCAAACATAGAAATATAAAATTACACCAAATTGATTTTTGAACATGAATTGTATTCAATTTAAAAGCCTTTTTTTGACTTTCAAAACATTAAACTTATTTCCTTAATAATTTAGCATATTTTGAAGGGCCTTGGCACACCCCCTCCCCCTTACGAAAAAATCATCTATCTTGCAATTTTCCATAACAAAACAACTGATAGCTGGGAATGAAGAAACTCACTACCCAAATCATCGATTGTTGTTGATGCTTATCTGAAATATTTTGCAGACACTGCATGGGAGTAGCAAATCCATAGATGCACTACAGCTTGCAAGGCACAAGCAGACACTTCCCTCTGCCATAGCCACTGTTTGCAGCTGCTAATTGGTTTGCTATGGTCGCAGCATTGGCTGCTGATCCAAGCAGCGCATTGTTAAAGTCCCGGGTGACTCCACGAGAAGACATGTAGAAGTGCAAGTTGGTTTGGGAATTGAGTAGAGCAGCGATGGATTGGCGGAGGAGCTCGTCCCCAGTCAAAAGGCCACCCACAAGGCTTTGGTTCCCGTATTTCTTCTCAGCGCCTTTCCCAAACACGCTGCCCACAGTGGTGTGTAAGGGAGACAATGCTTTCGGCCACCAACAGTAGTATTCAATATTGAGCCAGTCGCTGCAAAAATCACGAGAGGATTGAAACCCAAACTCAGAGACAAAAACTGTATCAATACAGCAGAAGAGCTGGTAATCCCTTTACTGTGATGAACCCCAAGTGGATTGTTCAGTGATGCCTGAAATGTTTCTATAGTGGACTCCACTTGATCCTAGAATGTAGGGATACCAAACTTTTGGCCCTGAAGTTTCTGTGCGCATCACAATGTCTCTACCCTGAAGGGCAGAGCCAACAAAAGAGAACAAGCGAAGCAGTACATAATAATCGAAGGAACTATTTGTCTGGACTGATCTTCAGGAGGAATCACGCACCTGGGAGAGCAGGTCGAGGGATGTCTGTTGGGGAAGGGAACGGTGATGGAGCCACTGGGTGTGGATGGAGCGGGAGAACTGTTCTTGGGACAGAAATCCAGGGGCTTTGCTGGCTGGTAGAAGAGAGGGTCTACCACATACAGGGCTTCGAACAACAGCCTTGACTTCAAGGTAAGGGTTTTTCCTCCGCCGCCAGCAATGTTGCAGTCACTTCGTGAGCTACCAGCCAGAGATACTGTGCATCCAGACAGATCCTGCTTGCCTTTGAACGTTACGAGAAAGTTTCCAAGAAAGTCGGTTGAGCCTTGGACGGAATCGACAACGTTGCCGTTGTTGTCCTTGCACGCGACAGTCACTTTAGCTCCTGTAGTAACAAACATTCAAATAAGATGGCAAGTTGCTAAAGAAAAGCATCCCGAGTCTACCAATGTATTCAATGCGCAGAGGAATCTGCAAGAAGCTGTTTGTCCTCAAGCAAGGATCCGTATTGGACAAAGAAAGATGGAAACCAATATTATACCATCCATGGGCTCGCTGAAGGGGAACACTCTATCTTGCAAACACTGATCACAGAACACACTTCCTGTCACCACCGCCGACCACAATGTCCAATCCTTCTCTTCACCGAAGAACTCTGAATGTGCCGTTGCACGCGCTTGAGCAACAGCTGCGAAGAGAGCCAACACCACGATTGCACCCGCCCCAAGAAGATGACACACGCAGCTCCTTCTTGTCCCCATCTTTTCCAAGAGATTTTGTTCGCCTCCTTCACCGAGGTCAGCTGGGGCACCTGCAGCTGCACCCCGGATACAAGTTCTTTATGACAGAACTTGTTGCTAGCTGCACGAAACAATGCCGATCATCTTGTCCAGGGATGCGACTGAAATGAAAAAATACAATAATAACAATAATAATTGCATGGAGCAGCTGAATCTGCATACGGCGAACAAAGAATCGAGTGCCAATGTTTGCGATTCTTGACAACAAATTCTTCAAAGAAGAAGTTCAAACTGCAGATTAATTATTGCTGATCGAGTCTGAATACATTGGGGGAAAAAAGAGAAAGGGAGCAGCTGAGTGGATCTAGACATCAACAGTTATACCAGGACAGCTTAGGAAGTTACCCTCTGGAGTCTAAGAAGCAAGCTGTTGCACTCCCACCCACGCTCCAGAAATACACGATCATGAACCCGATCAGGTATCTAAGGAGCTTCAAGAGTGAATGTGTATACTATATGCACATGCTCTCAGCCGATCCCTGAAGGCGGATACCCCAAGAAAAACCGAACCTACGGAGCTTCAACATTGAGTGTGCACACTGCATATATATACACATATATTCAGTTGATTCGCGAAGGCGGATACCCCAAGAACGACTGCACACGGTTTCCTTCTCAAGCATATACAGTTAAATTTCCTAGTACTCCAATTCTTGCAGAACTGACATTAAAACGCTCCCCAAAGGAACTCCGATCGATAGATACCACATCATGACCCACTAGTGCTGCCACTGAAAGGTGTTGGAAAAGTCGACAATCTTTAATTGCAGAATGGAACCACAAAGCCAAGTGACAGTGACAAATCAGAATGTCCATTACTTGCAAACCGACCTGCAACTTAACCGACCTGACACAGAAAATTCAATACGATACGACTTTGAGTCTTGAACTATTTGAATTCATTTCCAATATATAAGTTATAACAGCTTACATAACTATGGACGATTCTTCTAGAACTGGTGAATCCAAATTGGCACTGAAATGAAATATTTACCCTACTAAAAGATCATGAAATTCTGACCATCATGATCTTGATGCTGCTGATGATGATGATGAAATTAAAACAGTGTTTTTTCCCAAATTTGGGCCAATTCTTTAGTGAAAAATCCCTTGTGCAGGTCAAAATAATATTATTTAGGTTGAAAATTGGTGAAAATTCGCCCCAACAAGATCACTGTGAATCACATGAATCTCTGGGTGAAGAGTGAGACTAGAGAGAGACCCCACAGAGTTCTGAAATCTGCTTCTTCAGTACCAGCTTCAATAGTCAGCGATCCATTATGAGGATGTTTGTAAAATCCAAAATGTTGAGTTGTGACAACACCCATCTACAACAACCTCATAACTCTGTCCTGCCCTGCCCTGCCCCAGCTTTGAATTCTTCTGCTCTGCCATTTCCTTGCCAAAGATGTAAGAGTAGAAGTGTAGGATAAGCCCCCCATTGTTATACTGCCCTCTCCCCCCAGGGCCTTACCCATAGTAGACAAAGAGGCTAATGGACTCTCCAAACAAGACAGATGTAGAACCAGTGGCAGACATACCTGTATGACTTTATCAACCCCAGTCGTCAATTTCCAGAATATTACAAAGTGTAAGAACTAAGAACCCTCCTTGGAATGAAATATACCCTTCCAATTGTCGAGGCAAACTACGCCAAATAAACATGTGGCCAGTTTACACTGAAGGTTGTCTCCTAGTGCTTTACATACTTGTGATCATTTGCAGCTGCTAGTACACAGGTGTATGTAATTTCTAAGGCCTCTCTCTGCACGTTGATGCATTAGGATTTGGAAATTTGTGGGCTAAAATATGCAGAGCCTGCAAGTAATTTGACTTTTAGGCTTTTGATGGCATCACCCATTGCTTCTACCAGTTACAGGAAGGTCTATACAACTGGAATTTTTCTATGCTCTAGCTCATGAAGCTTGGTGCTATTGGGGCTTTCATTGAATTTGTGGGTAGAATTGCAAACTCCACCTACTTCATAAAATGAAGTAGAAATCTGAAGAAGCTGACAGGTGCAACTCTTGCATTGGATTGCAGCCTGCTGGCAGATGCAAAACTCCTGCTTTGGATTTCGACCGCCCAGTTTTGGGCTACCAGAAATGATGATATGTATGTACATTCATGGTTTTTTTTAAAACTTATGGTTGTGATCTGAATCGGTTTAAGGGGAGGCATGAATTCAATAGTTTTTTTTATTGGATATGAAAAGTGGTCGTACATTTATGGAAAATGCAAGTCCTGCAATTTGAAATGTTGCCCACCAGATTTTATTTTGGTTGGATTTTGCAAAGTAGAGAATAGATAAACTCTTACTCCACTACTGAGATGGCCTCCTTTTCCTTGCAATTGTGTTGTGTCTTGTAGCACATTACAGGCCTCTATTTTACCACACTAAAAAACTAGTTTACGCGTCAGAGGCAGCTTATCACCAGTAGTGATAAACAACTATGGAAGCAGTTGGTGGACACAACTAACAATCCTGCCATTTTTTGCCACAAATCTCGCTTTTGTCTCCTTTCTATTAGGTACAGGGATTGTTGCCACTTCTTTCCTTGTTGTAGGGCTCTGTGGCAATAAAAGTTTTGCAGGTTTATAGTTGACCTTAAACGTGACCTTTAACTTACATAGTTGAAATTACTATCATCTCCTCACCAACTCCTTTTGCTTATACAGTTGAAATTCATTATTGTATCTTCAATGAGTCCGCATAGGACAAAGCACTAAATGACGCAAGGTTCCATGTTTCAAACAAGTGCTTGGTTCCAGACTTCCAGTTATCCAAAATAAATTGGAACCAGTATTCCAACCCTAAATTCCATACCACATAAGGGTTGGTGCTAACTCCCCATAAATGTAATGAGAATGTTTCAGTTCCAACCCTAATCCTCCTAATTCTCTTTTGGTAAGATGGTGGTGGTTTGTGTTCCTGTGATGAAAGTATTTCCCCCCAATTTTCAGTCAAGTCAGCATTTTTCATTCCATTGGTTCCTGGTTGGCTCTCTGCCCTTCAAGGTAGAGACATTGTGATGCACCCAGAAATTGGCCAAAGTGTGGTATCCCTACATGCTAGGGTCAAGTGGAGTGTGCATTGTAGAAACATTTCCAGCATAACTGAAGGATCCACTTATGCTTCACCATGCTAATCACGATTTGTTTCCAATTTAGCGTGTTGAATATCTATCATCCTTATGCATGTCATTTAAAGTGCAGAGCCATTATGCAACAAACTGCTTGTTAAGTCTAATAAGACATGATTAGGGTCTAGGTATTGTGTTGTCAAAGTAGCACTTATGGTTGACAATGGATCATTTAGGTTGTTTCTAGGGTGACTAGGGTTAGTGAGAGAAAATTAGGGATAGTTAGGATTAATAATAGCTTAGTAGTTTTATTGAGGGTGAAGCCAATTTGAAGTGTTTATGGCTATAATAAGAGAGTTGTTTTGAGTTGCCCGCTAGACATGGATATTATTAAGATGAACTAAAATTGATTAACCTAAATATACTCGATGGATTTGTTATGGCTTTGTTAAGGTTTCATTGATATTCACTAAAGTTAGTAAATGTTTTGATTAGTGTTGTTTAAGGTTTTATGGGGATTAGATATCAGTACTAGGACATAATTAGGTTGTTCTAAGGCCACTAATTTGTTAGTAATCCAATTTCTCATCACCCAAACAAAAACACAACACTTGCATAGCACACACATAACTATTGAAAGCACCTGAATTCTGTCGAAAGAGTAGAAAATTAAACAATTGTAACTATGCTTTGTCACAAAACATAAAACCATTGCCCAATACATGTCTACAAACTCAAGTTTATATGCCTAAACTTAATCCCAGTTCTCACCCTTGTATATAGTAAAAAAAATAAAAAAGTATGTGTCAAGTGTCAAGTGACTGTTTTTTTAATCCTTTTGCAAGGGCATATGGTATCTCATGAGTTTTTAAACAAACCTTCTAGAAATTAGGATTAAGGCGGCTAGGGTTTTAATTTTTAATATCTGTTTTTTCCCCTCTTTCAAGAGAATAAAAGAGGTCCAAGCTCAAGCTTGATCCTACTTTGTGTTTTGTGCAATTTTTTCTATGAATGAAAACCTTTTACATTTGTAAAAAAAATTTAAATATTTTGATATCTAACCACAAAAAATCACCATTTGAAAACCAATGGTTCTCACATTTCTAAAAAAAACGCTATTAGAACCGGATACATTTAAAAACTTAAACTCAGTCCACTTTTCTATAAAATTTTATTTTAAAAAAATTAATCTAAAAAATTAGGCAGATTCTTAAATTTTGTTCCCTTAATTAAAACTAATAGTTCTCACAAAAAGTGAGAACCATCCAACATAGTTCCAACAATACCAAAAAATCTATTAGATAGCAATTAGCCACAAATGGACATTCCACCTCTCGGTCCTTTCAATATGATAAAGATTTAGAACAAATCAAACCATTATATACTCTGTGTTCAATTAAATCCTTGTGTATGACTAGAAGCATGCATTGCTTAAGAAGGTTCGTAAACAATGGGCCTTAAAAAAAGCTTAGTGGAAACTTCCATGATTGATTCCCCAAATTGTAAAAGTGGTAATGCAACTCATTATGTTTTGTTCATGGTTGAAGTTTTTCATTTTATGAATACAATCCCATTGGAATTTTTCCTTGTGTAGTTTGTGTCTTCATTCATGTTTAAGTTTTATGACATACCTATGTATTGGTTTATGATTTGTGGTACCCTTCAGGTTCATGATAATAGTTTTTGTGTCGATGATATTTTCAATGAAGGTTGTGGCAATTTCTTGTTGAAATTTTGGAGTTTTTTTTAGAAACATTTGAAGCAAATCATGTTTTGATTGACATCTTTAACATTCAATCTTTGGAATGCATTGGGATTGGGATTAATTTCCCAGACACATGTCTTTTGTGCATTGGAGTTGGTCAAGGGTCTGTCACTATTCACCTCTCCTATTATTCCTTTTATATCCATTAGATGGGCTGCCTCCCAAGTTCTGTGTTTTTTTCTGTAATGGGCCATATTGATTGGGGCCCATCACCCAAAAAAGACAGGAAACTTGGTAGCCTCCCCAAAATAGCACTTTCTTTGTGAGGACAAGTACCTTCCCTTTGGCTCACCTATATAGGTGAGAAGGGGAGAACTTTGGGCAAAGGATATAGGATAATGTGAGGTGTTATTGGGAACACCCTTGAGGAACACATTAAGAACTTGGGGAACCTCATGGGGAACCAACCTTTTGGGAACATGGGGAACATAAGAGAACATGATGGTAATACAAGAATAAAAAAATTAGATCCTGGGGGCAAGTTTTATGGGAATTGGACCCATGGTCAGCTCTGCCTCATCCAGCCCACCCCCTGGGGCCTCCAGCTTTACCCTAAACCTAAAACTTTCGCCATTTGTACAAGCTTACATGGAACTAAAGAGCATTTATTCTTGCAAAGGTTTCTACTACAAGGTATGTTACTTAGTAGGCTCCCTGTCCTCAAACACTTGTTGTACTCCCTTTTTCTCCAATGGAACATAGATAAAATTGGATTCTGCTAATTAAATCAGATTTATCTGATCAACTTCTTGGCACTCCACCAAAAAGTCCTTTGAAGAGTCCAAATCTCCTGAAAACACAACCAGCTACAATTGCTTTGCAAACAATGTTTATCATGTACCTATTCATTCATATGATCTCCTATAGGTCAATGGTGCAAGTATTGTAGTGTTCATGGTAGGCACAAACTAATTGCACATGTAGTGGATCGTCCAAAACTCCCTAAAATATTGAGTCATGTTGACCCCTCTCGACATGACAATGTTGGAAGGAAAAAAACATTGACCTGAGGTCAAAAAATTGGCGAATTTTGCACACAAATGAGGCAAATTTAGTTTGAATTGCACTGAAAAAACAGATTTGTCCAAAATTAAGTCAATAAAATTTGCCAGGTTGAAAAAAATCTCCAAAGAAAACACTTTGGCTAGAATTGGTTTGCAAACTAAAATTCACATGTGATTGTTGGTATGAACTATGCCCTCCTGCAAGTCAATCATGAAAGCATTATAGACCTCATTGTACATGCAAAGGATAATTGTAGACTTCTAAGTTCTTATGGCTTATCAAATATCTGCAACATTTGACCAAGGATGATATTATGGGAAACAAACCTTTTTTCCATGCTACAATTGATAGTTCTCTTGACATACCCAACTCTTTGTATTCGAATTACCTTGTCCCTTTTCAAGCAAAGACCTCCAAATCTAAAATCTTTGCATGTTGCAAAAAGATTTCAACTCCCAATAGTATCTCAAAACCTTAGATCATTAAACTCTTCCAATGAAACACAAGTGCAGGTCAAACTATCAACCTCAGATTTTTTTAATGGCAGTTTGTGGCCATGACCCACCTTGTGCACCTTACTGTATATCAAGCAAGTCATGAGATAGGGGAGCTGATAGAGTGGATCTTACACCAACAAAGTGATAGAAGCATCTCAAGTTTCTAGTGATTTGTCCATGGCTGTCACCCCCACAGACTTCATCAATTTTTAACAATGGATTTATATGACACAATGCACATAAGCAAACGATAGTGACTTTATTGGCACTCATAGCTTCAAGCTTATCATTGTAACTTACACCTCAATGCTTGTTGGAGATCTAGTCCCTGAATCCAAATTTCAAACAAATAGGATCCAAGGTTTCTTACACACACACTCGATTAACAGAATACATTTTGGTGTGTGTTTCTTTGCTGCACTCATTTACAAAAGGATGAAGGCTGTTGGACAAAGCAAACCAAAATTTCTTAAGAATCAGAGGATGTGGGTAGTGTATAGACAGCAATCTGAGGTAGCAGAACTGACCCAAGATAAAGCTTGCCCTCATGCTCTTCAACTTCACTCACAAGTTTCACCACCTTGCCAGTCTGATCTTCCAAGACTTCCTTCACATTGCCATCAGCTCCATAGCGAATGACCATGGCATGGGGATATCCAGTAACCAATGGGTATAAGTACTTTTGGGGGATAGGGAAGCGAACAGCAAGATACCGCAACCATGGAAACAGACCAAGATACAAATCGCGAGTATTGCGAAGAGCATGAATGGCAACCCAAAAATCGCCTTTGGAATTGCTCCGCACATTGTCCGGCCACCCAGGCAGAAGCACAAAGATCTCATGTGTACCTTCTTTCTCTCCCTTCAGCCAGTATCGCCACAACCTGAATCCAAACCAAAATGGGGTGAAAAAAAATCACATTCCACTGCCAGTTCAGAGCAGACAGAACAAATGAATGACCAGACCATGGTAACTCAAAGATTCAAGAGAGTGGGGTGCCCAGAGATGAGAAAGGTACAAAGTGAAACTGAAGAAACAAACCTGCCTGTTCGTGATTCACACAGAACAATGAAGGAGCCATCCTTGCTCACTGCCACACCATTCGGAAACCGCAGATCCTTCATGAGCACAGTAGTCTCCCTTGTTGCTGGATCATATTTGATGAATCTCCCTGTTGCATCAGCTTCCAGAACAGAAAGAAAAAATTGCCTGCAATAATATTTCCAAAATTATTACTTACTTAGTATTCAAGAAAATACATGGTGGACATGCAGCATATGACAGAAAGAAATTGGAAGGAGTTTAAGAATTGTGAAACAGTCGGACTGTGCATCCAGAGGATCAAAAGGCACAAAAAAATTAATCTTGCATGACCTGCTAGAACAACTTCAGGTGCATCCAGAGGATTGAAAAGTGCACAAAAGATCAAACTTGCACCTGCGAGCCCATCTGGTGCTGGAGTCTGTGAAGTAAAGGACTCCATCATGATCAAAATCAAGATCATTACAAAATTTCAAGGGAATGCCATCAATCTCTGTAAGAACAGGCTCAGCTTGACCTCCCTCTGGACCGACTTTGAGTATCCCCAAGTAACCATCTGCAATCCACAAGTCTCCTGTCTTCTTCTCAAACCTTAACCCTAGAGGTCGCCCACATATGTGCTCATGTGGTAGGTTTGGAGCTGGTGGCTGTTTTGGCGCACAGATCTCCGACCTGATGATGATGATGATAATAATGATGCCGACGATTTCAGCATCACAAAAATCAATATCATTTTTTGAAACTACTTCAAGTGGATCATTCAAAGCTTGAAAAAAAAATGAAGAGAAATTTGGAGCAAGTGTGGATCCAAGCGGAAAGCTGCGGGTGCTACTACACCTACCTGTTTTTGGAAGTGTAAGCAAAAGTGGACCATCCAAGCTGGGGACCATCGTATCTAACAACCCTGCCATCGCTGATGCCTGTGTAAGGACCCCTGCCTTGTGCATCGAAGGTCAAGCTCTCGGGTCCCACGAATTCACCCCTCCATCTCAACTCTGCATTCTGGAGCTTGTTGTCAATGTCTCTCGTGAAGTTTTGCAGAATGTCGTAAGGAGGTGCTGCGATGTACTGCGGATTGAAATGCGTCACTCCTCTTCCTACTGAATGATGAAACGGATCTGTCGCCACATACCATGCCGCTACTGCAATCAGCAAACACCCGAGTATTGCGAAATTAGCTGCCATTTTCCTTCTTTCTTCTCTGCTCTGGCAGCTCTTTGCAGCTTCTCTAGTCTGCACCCGTTCTGGTTTCTTTCTCCGTCCAGAAAAATTTCCGTTTCTCGAACTACCTTGGAAAAAGATGATGATGCTGCTAAATGGACATGATGATCATAATCATGAGTAGTCAGGCGTGTGTCAATGTGCTTCTATGTCAAATTTGCGCCCCAGACCTTCTTGTCTCTCATGAGAACTCAAGAACTTTGATCTTCCCAAAAGGAAAGCAAAAAAAACCCGGATTCTCTGACCTTCTTGTCTCTCCTGAGAACTCAGGAACTTCGATCTTACCAAAAGGAAAGCTACAAACAAACCCGGACTCTATGGCTTTGTAAAAAGCATTATGAAATCAGGTAAGCACTGTCTCTCTCTCGCTCTTTCCTTGCCTTCTTCCCCCCGCCGCCCCCACATGCGTTTTGTTTCCAGACTTGAGACCCTCCCAAACGGCGATCCGTTCCGAACGACGATCGATCTTTCGATCTCCAAAACTCCCATCTTCGGACCTTCCAGACTACGATCGACCTTTACACTTTAGACCTCCCCAAAATAAGATGATCGATCTCTAGGCCTCAGAAACGGGACTAGATCGATCATTTAGACCTCCCAAAATACGACCTTTAGACCTCGTAAACTGCGATCGATCGATTTTTAGCCCAAGTAAACGACGGTCGAACTTTAGACCTCGTAAACGACGATCGATCTGTAGACATCCCAAACTACGATCGATCTTCGAACTTTAGACCTCCCAGACTACGATGATCGATCTCTAGATCCTATACCTCCAAAACAAGGATCGATCGATCTTTAGACCTCCCAAACTGCGACCTTTACACCTCGTAAACTGTGATCGATCTTTAGACCTCCCAGACTCACGACCGATCTTGAGACATCGTAGACTACGAGGATAGGTCTTTAGCATTTTTTTTGTGGCAAAATTTCGCAACCTGGCCTTTTTTCCCTCCTTTCAAGACTGCCGACAAATCAGTGCTTTTCAGGGTTGCTCATTGTCAAATTTAGACCTTTTTTTTCTTTTTCTTTTTGCCTAAATCGCCAAGACTGCCATGTTCTTTTACTACCAATATGCGTACCAGTATTATCAACCCAGGTAACAACAATGGTTTTTATCTTCATTTTTTTCGGAG
>Ga0116228_10004877_pt1 | contig 11936 bp, 10 predicted proteins | sample S1TSphfallax_2_FD_89694 | JGI IMG/M metagenome (GOLD analysis project Ga0116228, IMG submission 89694) | Host-associated microbial communities from peat moss isolated from Minnesota, USA - S1T2_Fc - Sphagnum fallax MG | ecosystem: Host-associated > Plants > Peat moss > Unclassified | place...
ACCATTCTACTTTGTTGAATCGTTGTTTCTCTTTTGGTTACATTCATTACTTTTGAACATGAAGACAACAATGCAATAGATAAATTGTTTGCAAGTTCATCATTGAAGAGCTTTACAGACATGAATCGTGGTCTAGTTTCGGGGTACACAAATGTTCATTCCACCATCTCCATATTCAAACCAAACATCTAAGAATACCAGCATAGAGAGTCTTTGTCAAAATGACGAATTTCTGTATTCAGCAAAGATTGAAGGTCAAAAGGAACATGATCCAACCTTCATGCATGATGTATAAGGAGAAGATGAAGGTCCAACAAGCTGGGAGGAGTTGAAGCAGCAATTTAGTTCAAGGACTCAAGCTACACTAGGTGATGGATTTACCCCTACATATTTCAAAATCATGCCATACATTAGCATTTGGAAATGGTCCACAATCTTCCAACAATCCTACACTTGCTACCTAGAAAGAAAATTTAACTTACAAGATGCAAACAAATGGAAACTGGAGTGATGAGTCCTTGAAAAAGGCCTTGAAAGCAGTGGGCATGGGTTCATGTAGTCAATCATTAGTAGCCTTCAAGTTTTTTGAAGACCACTACTCATTATAAATTTTCTTGGTAGATTTCTTTCGAGCTCTTTGAAGCTTTGCTACCTTTTCAACTATTATTTGGAACACTCTTATTTCATTAGTCTCCTTTAGTTCTTGTCTCTTCTGTTCACACACATTGGTAGGTTTTTTTTTCCTCCTATTTTTTTTTCCAAAGCTTATTGGTACTTCTCACATGTCATATGATTGACTTGCTATAATCAAGGATGGGATGACTTAACCTCTTTCTTTTTGGGCCTTCCAATTGCGACATAATTAAAAACTTGTGGATGTCTTGTTGTTGATTATCTTGGACACAAGTAGTGACATTTGATTGCGGTGTGTGGTTGGACATGTCTCAATCATCATCTTCCATTTCCTCCATGAAGTAATGACATTGTTCTTGTTGTGTTTCAAATATGCCCTCCTTTATTGGCTTTTGAAATTCAAAAACATTGACATTTATTGTTTGTTGGTCATTGTCATCATCAAATGTGTTATTTGAATCTGGATAAAAGACGTCCATGGCTAAGAATGTTGTGCATGGCCCCATTTTTCCTTCCATTTCATTAAGATCAAAAAGCCAAATCCATGTTTTTTTAAAGCCTTTCAAGATGTTTCTTGTCATGGATTTTTTGTAAGGCCAATGAAACCCATTGTGCCAAATCTTCCTTTTGTGCAAATTTGTGCTTCTTGGCTAAACTCCAAATATCTCAAAACTTGTAAAATGCAATTTTGAATGACTTGAAAACACTCACATCCAAATGTTGGAATTCATGAAAGGTGTGGGTTGGTAAGCTGGGTAAATCCAAACCCACATCCTTAACTTGTTGGATTATCTCCAAAGTGATGTGGGAATTGTGTCCATCAAGGATTAGAAGGTGTTGATCAAAATGAAAACGAGAAATGTAATCCATGCTATCATTCATCTACTTCACAAGATGAACAATCCACATGAACAAATAATTGGTTGGTAATCCAAGATTTGGATTGCATGGTCATGGTAGCACCATTTTCATAATGTTTAATATAGTTCTTGCACCTCCACTTCCCTTTGAAAATGTAGAAATTGGGAATGTTTGTTCTTGCAACATTGATACAAGTGAACACATACATCCACTTTTGCTTTTTTGGAATAATAGTGTAAGAAATGTGAGGCCTTTTTTGCAAGGACTCATCCTTGGCCGCCACATCTAGCTTGTGTTCTTAATTCATCACAATTCCAGACGTGGGATGGAGTTCATACAAATTTTCCAAATTTGCGTAGAAACTTGCAACATTGTCCACATTTAGCCCTCTGACCTTATTTATTCCTAAGCCTTGAACCACTCTAAAAGTCAATGAGGGTGCCTTATTTAAAACCATTTCCACTAGCTTTGCCTAGGAACACCATGTGTGAATGGTGTCACATTCTCTTGTGTTATTTCTACAACTTTAAACTTGAGTTACTGAATTGACACATATAGACCAATTTGTTGCATCTTTAGCACCCAATGGACAATGTGTTTATCTTCTCATGCAAATAACATTGCATCCTTTCCACTCTTTCGAGATTTTGTTTTTCCATTGACATGGTCATTCAAAAAGGTCCTTGGAATGCCAAAATGACAAGCTACAACTTGCCATATTATGTTTTATTTCATTTGTTGGTTATGTTAATTGAATTATGTTATTTGAAAATTTGATGGTTTTGTTTTTACTTGTTTGTAGCAATAGTTAGTCTAGTTTGGGTGTTAAATAAAGTGATATGATCAAAAGAGGATGCATAGCTACAAAGATTGGCAAGTTGGGTTGAAATTCAATATATGCATTAACGATGTTTTTGAAAAAATAAATTTGGCTTCAAATGAAACCATTAACATATCCATGGTTGTTGGGCTTGGGAGATGGATTACACAATTAGATGTTCTTTCTTTGTCAAAAGAGAGGTTCATGTTGAACTTTTAAAAATGTCAAATAACGTCACATCAAGGTATCAACTTTTGCTTCAGGTGTTATTAGACTTGGAACTTTAATATTCATGGAGCCCAAGACTTAAAAGAGGTTCAATGATATTGACTTCTCTTTGCACAAGGATGAATTCAGTCCATTTTTAAGGTGATGTTTTCTATTTATCTTTTTTTTTAAGTTTGGGTTTTTATTGTCAGTGTTGAGAATTGTTAGTTGTTTTTGTCATTTGTTATGGAAGTTTGTCAAAAAAAAATTACATCACAAACGTCATCAAAATGTACAAAATGATGATTTTGCATTAGCCTACAATTGATGATGTGCTTTCACCTCATCCATTTTTTCTTAACCCAAAGGCAACCCAAAGGCAAAAGCTTTTAAGATTATAAAGCAAATTTTGTTCATGAAAACACTAGTGAGCAATCCAACATTATTGATCAATTGAATAAAAAGTTAATAGATGATATCCCAACCCTAAAAGATAAATGCATTATTAACAAAATTGGGTAGGGCATTGCAATTTCAAGAATGGTAAAAGCTTTGGCACCAATGGAATATGGGATCGAAATTTTAAACCATTGCAATGCAAAGAGCTATACAAGTAAATGTACTAATAATTAGTGTTGTTCAATTTTTCATTCTTTCTTGTTTTTGCAATTTTTTTGGGTTGTTTGATGCATTATTGTTTGTGGTGCTAGATATGATCAAATGGATAAAAACATTCAGAATTGTAGCTTGCAGTGAATGATTTTTTGTGGATTGAACATAAATTGCCTTCTTACCTATGAGGAGGCCATTATCCATGAACAGAACATGCACAAAAAACTTAAAATAATTCATTTTCTCATTTTTTTTGTTTTTTGGTTATGATTTTTTGTTTTGAACTTTAGGTTTTAGTGTTTGTTTGTGCTTTTTTGTATTTTATTCTTTCATTAAGGTTTTTTAGATATTAATTCATGATTTTTTTGCATTGTATTTTGTACCAAGGTTTTCATTTTTTGTCGTAGATTTTTTTACCTTTATTTTTTTGGTATTGTTGGTTGCATGTTTAATTATTGATTTTTGCTTTGCTTGTTTATTTTCATTTGCAATTCTTTGATGCATTTTGCATCTAGTTCAATCACAACAGATGCAATGCATCCATCCAATAAAAAAGCATTTGACACCAAGCTCAAGTATGCAACTTGAATCATCTAAGTCTACAACAATTACATGTTTGTAGAATGTTGGTTCTCAAAAAATCAAATGCCCATTTATGATATACTACCATGGTTATTAAAACTCAAAGACTCAATTCTAACATATAACAACGATTCTCAATTTTTGGAGAAAGTCGAATTAAGTGCCAAACAACCGCCGGTTCTTCCATGAAACCCTGTGGTTCTTTTATGGTTTTTTGAATAGGAGTTAAAAGAATTTATCTATAGATCATCAAACACCTATAAAATAGGTGTCACCAATGCATCTAGTAAGGATCAACTCCAACATAGATGGTCGCGTAAGGTAATTATAAGGGGCCTAGGAAAAGGCGGAAGCCAAGTCGGGCCTTGCATTTTGGAAATGTCCTCAACCCATGGGTATTACCCCATAGTAAAGTGTGAGGCGAAGGTTTTCATAACCTAAACATAAGTAGATCATAAGGTGTAGGAGGTGGGAGGGTTAAACACATTCTACTCCTTAAGAGAGTGAGAGAGAGCTTACACCTATAACTAGCAATAATAGTGGAAGATCTTATAGGCATAAGATCACTCCCTCTTAAGGAATAGGCTTAATATCCCTCCTCTTTTGTAGTAGGGAGGGTGGGGAGCTTCATTACCACGATTTCTCTTTTTTTGAATGATGGGGCAAATCAAATTGGCTCATTTGCCAAAAAAAGGAAATTGAACTTGGGGGGTACCTCATCTAGTTAATGCAAAGCTCAAAAGGTCAAATAGGATTTCTACTTGCATCCAACCCTTGAAACATTGAGAACCCACAAAAATATTTCAAAAGTATCATTCTATATAATCTCTAATATATATGACTAGGTAGATCAAAATAACCCTTGCTATTAGGTTTCCAAAATATGATCTCCCAATAGATAGATTCCCCACCCCAAAAACAATGAACAACAAAACATGAGTTTGTTTTGAGTTTGTTTTAATTTATGAGCCAAAATTTCAAAAAACCTTTTAAAGATTTTTTTTAAAAAAAACCCCACAAGATATTTTCCTTCTCCCTTCTTTTTGCCACTGAGAAAAATTGTTATTGTTTTTTTTTATTGTTGTGGCAATAGCCTACTTTCATTATTGCTGCCTATTGCTGTTGCTTAGCCTTTCCAAGAGCATAAGATTTGGGTGAAGAACTGAGCCATGGTTTTGTTTTGCATTTTGAGGAAGTGAGAAGTGGGTCTTGTGTTGTTGTTGTTGTTGTTGTTGGTGGAGTGGTGAGCTAAAAATTGGTGTGAAAGTTTTGTTGTTGTTGCTTCTTGGGTTTGTTGGGTTTGTGGGGTTTGTGATTGTTGTTGGATGGATCTGGTGGGATGTGTATTGCAAGAAGAGAAGAACACAAAGCCATGAGGTAACTGAGCATATGGAGTGATGAGATGCTGCTGGTGTTGAAGAAGAAGAAGAAGAAGGTAAAAGGAAGTTCAAGTTCTGAGGGTTTTGCTCCCTATGTATCTGATCTGCTGTTTTTGCCTCATGTACATGATGACAGAGAGGATGTTTGAAGCTCTCTACTCTGTTTCTTGAGGTCTCCATTCATGAGGAATCTTTGCTTGCTACTAGTGAAACTTTTTTTCATCAGTCTCGTTTCCAAAAATCATGGGGTGATTTTAGATGAGGAGAAGCCCGGGTCTAAACTGGGGTTTTGGAAGAGTTTCATCATTTCCCAAGCTTTTAGACCACAATGGGTTAGATGTGTTTAGGCAGTCTGCACACTCTGGTGCACATTTTTGGGGTGTTTTTCTATGAGATTCTTTCACTTCCTATCCTCCCATCTAGGTTGGATTCGACAGAGTGCAAAAGTGCTTTGTCTATGAGCTGCTGCTGCCGTTTCTCTGAAGATTTTATTTGGGAAGAAGTTAACAACTAGGGTTTGATGATGGGTCTCCCTCTTTGGGATTTTGTGATGTAAATGGGTTGCTAAATGTTTGGTTCCTTTTGTTTGTGGTGGCAGGTGTTGTGTGGGTGGTTCGAGGTGTGAAAATTGGACACATGTCGATGTTGGTATGGAATGGATCAGGTGCACGAGGAGATTCCTTAGAGATTGTGGAACATGAGAGGTCGGTATCAACTAAATCAAGGCCAACAACATCAAGCCTCCTCCCTGTGGAGTTGCCCTACTGCCCTGTATGCTGGGATGGTTATGACCATGGGAAACGAATGCCTCGGGTTCTTCACTGTGGGCACACCATATGTCAGGTACTTTCTCCTTTTATCATTACTGATTGAGATCATGCCTTCTGGAATGTAGTGTTTATGAGCTGCAAGTATCTAGTATTTGCCTCATGTGCTTGCAGTATAGATGTAGAGAGATCTAGATTCTCTTTCCAAAAGAAATCAAATTTTGTGATGGGTACATGGGAAACTAGTAATGCATTGTGAAAGGCAGTTAGAAGATTGTGCAGTGAGTGTCCAATGATGCAAGCTCAGGTAATGGATGTACAGCATGCTGAATCTCTTCAAAAGAACATGCCCTTAAAAAAAACTTTCAGTGTTGTTTCTCTCTTCTCTTCATCTTTCCTTGTTTAGTTATCTTCTGGGTTTCTATTTTCCCCTTAGATTCTTCTTGGTTTCCTTTGTCATCTCCATCTCTTTTATGTTTTGTTGAGTTAGCCAGTGTCATGGCTGAGTGTTCCTGTTACTGCCAGGTTTGAGACAGAAACTCAAGTCAACCAAGTGACCCCGGCTGTAGTCAAGTTGAATACCAAAAAGTATCCATCTAAAATATGCATCTTTCTTTTCCAGGATTGCCTGGAGCATCTGTTCTTTGATGCAGGTTTTTCACAGCGATGTGTGCGCTGTCCAGAATGCCGGGGGATGTGTGTGTGGAGGGGCCAGCAGCTTCCAAAAAACTATGTACTCCTCCAAATTCTAAGCTCCTGTTCATCTACCCAGGATTCCTCAAACACCCAAAACAAGTGTTCTGCACCAGCTGCAGTTCCAGTGGTCTTACAATTGTCTCATCTTTTCTCCACCATTGTCACGCATTATGTGAGCTTTGGGATAATACCAAGCATAGTTGTGATCATGGAGCGTAAGCTGTGGGAAATCACACGGGTAATTTTTGCAACAACGGCAATGCTCATATTCATACCACTTTCACTCACACACATGGTACTGGCTTGGTGGACGGCCACAATTGGGCTTTGTGTGTTTCTATGGTCTTCACTCGGGAGTATGGGCATCGCAGTCTTCATGTTCTTCACTTGCTGTAATTTTCATCTCTTCCATTTCCTGCTTGAAATAGGTGCAGCTCATTTTCATCGACTCCGATGCAAGTACTCCCACCTCAGATTTGCCTTGTCTCAGTAGATGCTACTATTATGGAACCAAGCATTGACTATGTGAGTTAAGACAGCCTCCAAAGCTAGAATCTTTCTTCATGGGTGAACCCTATTTCAACTTGACTACTAAGTTAATACCATAGGGGTGTGATCTGGAACCTGTAGTCTCATGTACCAACTAGTCTAAGCTAAACCAGGGACAACATTTGTTAAGCACTTTTATGTGTGGGGTGTTATTGATTTCAGTTATTTATTTCCTACTTGCCTACTCTTGTTTATGCTCAGATGAGTTGTAGAATTATTTGAGAAAGTTGGTTGTTTTCCTGATAGTTCTTTTGCTTTGAAATGAGATGATTGTTCATAACAAAAATCAGAAACTCATTGTCTAAAAATGGTGACATGTGACCTTGTTTTCCTCAAAAATATGGAAACCTTTGCATTTTTGTTCCAAGAAAAGGCCTTTGTATGCACTCATTAACAATTTTGACACTCTTGACAAAAATCTATTATTGAAAACGTATTTACCAATGTTTGTTACATCAGGTCTAAGTCTGGGTCTAAGAACCAAACCTCATGGGTCTCCATGGACTTGGACCCATGTTAAAATTGGAGCTAGTGGCTCAACATGAACTCAACACCCAACTATAAGTTCCTATGAACCTGAATCTAGTCTTGCTTAATCCACAATCAGAACATGAATTGATTGTACACAAACATTTAATTTGAACAAATAAAAGAGGTTTAGCCAAGATTAGGTCACTCAATGTTCCGTTAGTCCATTTGAGTTACTAAATCCCACCTCTAATGTATGCATGATGTTTTCTGCTACATAATAGGGTCTGTTATTCGTTCTTACTATAACAAATCAAATCCCTTCTAAAACTTCTGCTTATGGTGTATGGCTTCAACTTGGATGCAATTCATTAGGTTCTTATGAACCACTACTAGAGTGAATAAAAAGCTTCCCAAAATCAAGTTGGATGGTTATTGTTTTAGGTATGCATTCGAACCTAAATTTTGAGTCTTTGTTTCCTCCCCAAGTAGGATACCCCTAAAGGTTCCTCATGCCCAACATCATGGCCTCAATTTCAATATTGTGCAACATGGGTTTTGTTGGTTGGTTGAGTTTGCATTGACCCATATATGGTTAAATTGACTATAATAAATAATATTTAGCATGGCCTAGTAATGAATTGAAATCATGAATTTTTATTGGAACTATGGGATTAGGTTTATGCTTATTTTTATTTTCAATTTTGAAAGATCTTTCAGTTTTGGGTCTATTTAATATTTTCAAAAAATAAAACTCATTGATTTTTGGTATGAATCAAATTTTCTTGACTAATAGTTCCAAATTTGACATGTTTAATATTTATAAGGGCTAGGGTTCAATTTTAGCTTATTAATTAATTGGGGATGCATTTTTTTTTTCATTTTGCAATGTGCCACTTACTAATGAACTAGATTCATTGAACATTTATTATTTTTAATTGTGGTTGGTTTGCATAAGGGGTTAGAGCTATTATCAATGAGCCAACTTGTTCATAAACAACAAAAATCAATGCCAAGAAAATAACCACACCACCCATAAGCAACCACATCTTTTTTTTTCCTTGTTCATCATTAATGGTATAGATTTGAAACTAGCCTAACTTTGAATTCTTGACCAATAGGAATCCTCCACTTGGAGTTGGACTAGTTCAAATTGCACCCTAATGTAAAGCAAGCTTAAACAAACTAACCAAAATATATAGGTACCCTATTAAACACGACCATAAATTATCCTAGTAGATATCTTGGTAATATTGTAAATTATCTTAATAAATATTTTTTAATCCATTACACACATCAATCATGTGGCTTCTATCATTTCAACCCATGGTGTGTAGTCTTCAACACTAAAAGCTTAAAACTAGAAATTGTAAACCTTTAGATCATAACCTCACCCAAACCTATGATTTGAACCTTATAAAAAGATCCCTTAAAACTTATTGTGTCCAAATCTAAAGTGGTTCTATTGTGACCTAAAAGGAGTCCTAAAATGAAAAAGTTACCAAAGGACTACCTTAAACCACAATTGATTGAACATAATGATTGTGATGTGCATTCTAACTATATGAAGCTAGGAATAATATGTTTTGTTTTGTGTGTTTCATGATTGTAGGTTGTGCATTTATGGAAATAAGAAAAGGAGGAAATCTGTTTCCTTGATTTTAAAATCTAAGTCTTCATGTTTAATTGTGTTTGGTTTTAGCTCTTCACGAAGAATGATGGATTTTTGCTTGCCTGGATTGGTGTATGGTATTGCCAGAAGATGAAGCATTATAGATTAACTTTGAGAAGGGGCTTGATTTTGTCTTCTATTGCATTGGTGGTTCATGTGTCATTGTTGGTAGCAACTCACATGAAAGCTTAACTCATTGCTTGTGTCAAATTGTTGATTTCTTGAATCATTCCCATGCCCATGGTCATTTGTGTGTTGCGGCTAGCCTCATCGCAAATTTTGAAATATTCACTCTATTTTTCAACAAGTCTATTTTGAATCTCCATTCCTTTCTCCTCCAACATTATACTTGTGGCATCGATCTAATCAATAAACTCCACTAGAATCTTGTTCCCTTTCTTTGTTACTTCTACCATGCTTTTATGAGCAAAATAGTATGGTCTTTTCACCTTTATGCTTCAATTTGATCAATCACTTTGTGTGTTTGAGAATGTTTGAATGCTTGTCAACTAAAGTTGATGTTGGGGGTTTGTTGGGGGGTCATTAAATCATCCTTCAAATTGATGGCATCATTAAGCATGAAACCATATTGCTTGTAGGTGCCATTTGCATCATTTATTAGACCCAACATATGAAGTAGGTTGAAAACGAGCCATGTCCCAAAAAATTTCCAATCATTTTGCATAGTTTTCACTCAAAATTCCTTGGCAACCTTCATGCCAAGTTTTCCTCTAGGTTTAGGGACTAGTATTTTTGGTTGTTTCTAGTACCTATTTTGTAGTCATAAATATTTTTGAGATTTCTTACAAAAGTACCCCACTTGTTTTTACATCTTGCACCATTCTGTAATTGAATTGAGAAATTTTCATTCATCACCTATATTAAAATCTTGTTCAATTTTGTAACAATAGTTTCAAACTAGTCCTTACCATTTAGTGTGTCAAGACTTGCAACATGTTCATCCTTTTTGGCTTTGACAAACACTAATATTTCACCATGATCCCAATTTGGTTAGTGTGTTTTTTTGCCTTAGACCTGCACATTGGAATTTGTTGCTTGATTAAAACCTTCTTTCATATTTTATTGTTTTATTTTACGTTGGAACCATTGCCTCATCAAGAGAATTATTCATGACCAATATTTCCATACTTGCACACAATTGAAGTAGGCATTTGGTATCAATGCCCAATTTTTTACATTGAATAAAATAGAATTTGCAACCATGAATGTTGTTACTAACAAACTTGTTCTCATGTGTGCAAATGTTCTTGTTCAAACGTTTGTTGATCAACATTCTTTTGTTTAAAAAGTGTGATCTTATGACAAAAAATCTTTCACAACATATTTTCTATTCATGGTATGTTTTCTATTCACAACATGTTTTTTTATTCATGGCTTGAAAACAATGTAGGTAACAAAATGTAGGCAACAAAATTACCTTTTTTGCTTTGTTTTGCTTGATGGTTGTAAAAGCTTGTCCCTAGAAACTCCATTATGGCATGGTGATGATAGTGAAGCAGTTAGAGGAAGTTTACAACAACAATCTTGAGCAATAGATTTTGTTGCTCTTCTATTTATTGAACATAACAAAGAAAAGTAGAGTAAAAAGAGAAGTTGAAAGTTGCAATGAATGGGAAGATGAGAATGCAAGGGAACGGGGAAGGTGAATAGGGAAGGGAATGAATGGAGAACAAGACAAAAATAAGTTAACATTGAATTAAAGTCCCATTTTTTCAAACTATTAAATCAACATGCAACTTTGGATAAAATCTATCATTTTTGAAATTGTCTTGTACCTTTATAGTACATCATTTGATCTTAATTTCAATATTCAAATTATTTGGATCCAATTTTTGCTAACACCTTTCATGTTTTGTATACAACTCCATGAAAGAGCAAGGATCTCCCACAATGCTTGTTAGATAGCACAACTTGCAAAAGATTATGAAAGAATTAAAAATGATGTAATGCATCTTGAAACCAATAAAAAAAATTGGCATTTTGTTATCCCTAAGTTATTAACCAAAGAAACTCTTTATGCAAGGGATTACTACAAGGCCATTTCTTAGCATGGCTGAGAAATACATTCAGCAAAAGGTACCATGTTCAAATCAAGAGTTCTTGGCACATGTTGCCAAATTTTATGTAAGCAATTAAAGATTCTCAACAAAGAAGGAGAGAAAAGTTTAAGGTGGTAGGTGCAAGGTAAGAGAGGTGTAATACAAATGAAAAGCTTTTGACTAGTGAAAGAATATTGGTACAAAAATGTGGAGGTTTATAATCAATTTAATAATCATTTTTATAAATATAAAATTAATAATCAATAAAAAAATTATGGATGTACTCTGAGAGTTAAATCTTTTTTTAAGTTTAAATTTTAAGAGTCATTTTGAAAAGGAAGATTTCAAAGGAATGTGAGAAAAAGGAAAGATAATGTGATAAAAAGAGGTAGAGATTTTGGAAGGGTATTTGAAAAAATTATGGAATATACTTCAATAACTAAATAAAAATAAAAAATATTACTTCTAGGCTTCCCTTTGCAAGGGAAGATTTCAAAGGGTATATATATGAGAAAGAGCAAAGATAATGGTACATAAGGTGGAGATTTTGAAAAGGCATTTGAAAAATAGTTGTAAAATTTTTGCTTTCCAATGAAGGTGGGTAGGGGAGAGGAGTGCAGTAGCTAGGCT
>Ga0116228_10004879_pt1 | contig 11931 bp, 21 predicted proteins | sample S1TSphfallax_2_FD_89694 | JGI IMG/M metagenome (GOLD analysis project Ga0116228, IMG submission 89694) | Host-associated microbial communities from peat moss isolated from Minnesota, USA - S1T2_Fc - Sphagnum fallax MG | ecosystem: Host-associated > Plants > Peat moss > Unclassified | place...
AAAAAAAGAAGTGGAAATTTTTTTTTTTGATTGTTTTTTTTAAAAATTTTTTGTATTATTAATTCGCAAAAAAACAAAAAAAATTTGGGTTTCGGAAAAAATGCCGCCACTTTTATTTTTTTTTTTTTTTTTGGGGGGGGGGGGGGGGAACTGGAATGGGTCCTTCACTGGGGAAGGACTCAGGAGGTCAGAGGGAGTGTTGGGTTGTTCTTCTTTTTCAAGGTTTGGATTTGGATCTTTCTTTGTTCCAATTTCTGCCATAGCCAATTTCTAATCTAATTCCCCCCACCCCCCCCAAGTGGGTCCATGGATTCTCATGCTGATGGGTGTTTTGAGGATTTGGGTTGAGGCCAAAAAATCCTTTCTTTTGGACTTTCCAAATCCTAAAAACACTTGGACAGTGAAGAAGTCAGGTCTGGGTTTAGTTGAAGAAGCAGCAGCAGCAGCAGTATGTTGGTGGATGTTATAATAAAACCTGGTGGACAAGGCGGGGAGTTGCATAGAGATGGGAAAGGCACATGATGTTGTATGAAACCCAGTGTAGTATCCCAGGTTCTGCAAGGAAGGAAGAGGAGAGACAGAGACAGAGAGACAGAAAATGGGTCTTTTGTAGTAATCCAGGAATCCATCTTTTAAAGGGAAAGGCTTTTGTCTCTTGAAAGCAAGCAAGATCTTGCAATTACTTATCTTGCCTCATTTCACTTATGGTTGTCAGGAAGGATTTTGTTTTGTCTCCGGATTTGATTGCTGCTGGGTGTCAGAGATTGGGATGCTAGAGTGAGCTAGAGGAATGAGGTTCAGGGCTGTTGAAATTGTGGCAATCCTGATGGAGATCAGAAGGTTTTTTTGTAGCCCTAGGATGGCAGGTACGGTTGCTTAGCAAAACCAGATAGAAGAGGAAGCAGAGCATTCTCCACAACAGATCAAAACACACCCACTTTTGATGTTTCTATGTTCCGTTTCTCCTGACCCAATTGTTTTTTGTGTTGCAGTGTCAAAAGGAAACACGTGATGAAATTCTCTTGAAACACTTGCAAAGGCCCTGTTGGAGGCTCAGTCCAGGAGGATCTGGTCTGAGAGCACTACTGTAGCTGTTGGGCATTTGAGGATTAGGGTTTCGGGGGGGGGTCTTTGTTGTGAAACTGCAGACCAATATGGAAACAAATGGGACTCCTGTACTTGCAGGACAGAAGAGTCTGCCAAACAGCCCTTCATTGTCTGCAAAATTAGGGCCACATCATGTGAGGTCAGCTTCCCATGGGACCCCAACAGGAGGCAGGAGACCCCAGAACCATGCTGCGAAAGCAGCTCGACTTGCTGAAGCCATGCAAGCCCAACAACACTCATTTGATGAGGAGGATGAAGGTGAGGTGCAGTTCAGCCCCATTCCTCGCCAACGATCCACTCCTACACCCATTATCGCCAGAGATCACTCACCAGCAAAGGTGGGTGAAAAAAAACATTCAATCACTTGGTTTGTGAGCTACATTCAGTCTCTTGGGCATGTTGGACTCAGAAGTTTCCATTGACAACACTGATGCATATTTTTTTCTGGGTTGGGGTGGTGTGGGGTTGGGTGGACACAGCCTTTGAGGCTGTTGGACAACTTACCAGGGCCTTTGCGATCTGGCTACACTGACTCCACTTCAGTGGGTACAAGATCAGCATCAACAGGCCGGAGCTTGGGTTCTCGGGTCACAAATGTTGTCCCTCCACCAGTCACACTTCCTCGCCCCAGGCCAACAAACTCAGCAGCTGTTCGCATGTCTGATGCTCCCTCTGAAAAGAACCCCGAACATCGCACAAGGTGAGGCCCAAATCTCTCAATTCAGAAACAACCCCATGGACCATGCAAACAAAAAATCAGTTTTCTATGAATTGAGCTGCCAATTTACTTGATGTTGTCAAACCCAACAGTTGTTGTAGGGCATGTACATAGCCATTTTTAGGAACACAGTCCTGTTGTTTCTTTTCTTTTTTCTGTTTTCTTGTAGTTGAAATGAGTATTTATGGACTTGACAGGCCCTCTATTATAGAATTTCCAAAACTCACTGGGCGGAAAGAGACACCAAATTCAACCACACGGCGAGAAATTGATGCTTTAAATGATCAGGTTTAGACCTACCTATGTGATGCTTCTTCTCCTGTTTAAAGCTTTGTATTTGTCTTTTACATTATTCTCATAGAGTTGTCTCTTGTTGGTAGAGTTTTTGGGTCATTATCACCTCTATAACTCAAATTAGGGTTATCTGTTGATGTTTTTGGGTTTAGTTTCAGTGAAAGGGTCATATTTTTATGTTATTTTTGCAGATTGATCTACTTGGTGATGAGAATCAGTCACTGCTGGATAAGGTATTTGCTGCTGCCACTCAGATGATTTTGGAAAAGACTCTTGAGCTCTGTTGATGTGTGGCATTGCCAAACTCTTCATGATGGGCTCCTTGATGGTATATCTACATGCATTTGCATTTTCCAACAATTGTTTCAGAATCTGTAAATGTAACAAGTTTTCTCAGAATGAGATCTCTAGATAGAATTTTCCATTGTATTCAAATTGGAGCTTTGGTTTCCATGCATACAACACATGTAACCAAAGTTCCAACTTTTTCCCAAGAAACAGTTGTGGGTGCCAGCTGAGTGGGATATGTGCGATTGTGCAGCTTCGTCGCTTAGAAGAGAAATTGCAAGAAAGTGAGATGAGATCACGGGAGCTTGAGAAGCAGGTAGTAGTGTGTACATCATCATCTAACACCATTTTTACATGGAGGACTTTCGAGTTTTGTTTGCCTGTGCTCTTTTAGTACATACCATTTTCGGTAATCTGTTAAAAAAGAGGAAGGAGTCCTTGATATACCTATCCTTGAATTTTTTTTCAGGTTGCTTCAGTTGGGGAGGGTGTTTCTTTGGAATCTCGTCATAAACTCAGGTACCACATTTTTTTCTTGTGGGTTGTATGTATTATTATGTGCTATGTTGATTCTATAGCACACCTTTTGGTTGCATCTGGTAACCCTTGGTGGCGCCTTGAAGGAGGTGTTGTCATAGTTCTTAGAATTTGTGTGATGTAGAATCTTACCCATTTTTTGTGATTTTGCAAAAAACTGTTATTTTTGCAGATTGGAACAGGCAGCAAAACAACGAGAGGTAAAAAAAATGACCCATACAAACAAGTCAGTTATGGTTTTGGGGTTCCAAACCCATCAAGACTTTGTAGAATGCATGAACCCTTGTTTCCATCTTGACTCTGTTGTTGTCAAAATCCATGAGGAGGTCTTGGAAGATTGGTTCACCAAGAAGAAAGAAACAATAGGAATGGATATCAGTATTTTTTTAAAGGAAGAGGAGAAGATGCAAGGTGTTACAGAGAGGGCAGGAAAGGCATGTAGCTAGCAATATCAGGGCATGGCATGAAAGGCTAGAGTGAGGAGGAAAATACATGGAATATAGAATCAAAGAAGTTTTATTTTTGGGTGTGGCAGGCAGCACTGATAGCTGCCAAAGAACAGAGCAAAGATGCAAAGGATGAAGAAATTGCTTCCTTACGAATAGAGTCCCAGGTATTGCTGCCTCCTATCTCTTTCACAAGAGCATCTTTTGGTCTTCTTTGTTAGATGAGTTACAAAATCCTCCGCTTTCTCTTTTTTTTTTTTTGTTAATGTTTTAGTTTTTGCTCATCCTTGTTCTTATTCTTGTTTTTGTTTTTTTGTTTTTTGTTTTTGTTTTTGCTTTTTGTTTGTTTGTTTGTTTGTTTTTGTTTTTTTGAGGAGATTGTCTGTGGAGGAACCCTCCACATAAGGCAAAGGTGATTTTTTGATTAGAGATAGAAGTGCATGAGGAGATGACTGAAAGGGAGAGGGGGAAGACTGCAAGGGATGAGGCACTGGTGGCAGCAGAGGTGGCACGGGAAGCAGAGTTTGAAGCAAAGGCTCTCCGCACAATGACCCATCGCATGATTCTAACACAAGAGGAAATGGTGGGTGGATCAAACCTCTTTATAAAAGAAATACATGAAGCTCTTTTGGTGTTAAGGTTTTGTCAGAAATTGGGTCAGCAAATGTGGGAATAATAGCTATCAAAATTTGAATGTTTGGGTTTATGGGTACAGGAAGAGGTGGTACTGAAGCGCTGCTGGCTTGCTCGATATTGGGCTTTGGCTCACCGCCATGGTACTGTTTGTTTCATTTTGTTTGTCTCCTGATTGTCATGGGTAGTTTCACAATTGTTTCATTTGTTAGCATATGAAAAGAATGCTAAAGCAAACAAAATGATCTGGGTTGTCTGGAAACAATATCCAGTGGGTTTGATTGAGTGGAGTCTCTAATTATGAGCGTGCATGACAAATGTGCAGGGGTGCATCCAGAAATCGCAAATGCAAAGCATGAGCATTGGTCATCACTAGCACCCTTGCCATTGGAGGTGGTTTTATCAGCAAGCCAAAAAGCAAGAGAAGAGCCATCCCCCCATGTGCCAACTGCAGCAGCGAATGATGGTAGGAGTTTTTTTGGGAGGCTTGATATTTTTTGACCACACTTTCTTTTCTTGTTCTAGTAGCCAATGCAAAGAAGCCACATATGGGTGTAGAATTTGTCAGCAGAACTGTCATCCAATGTTTACTGATGTGATTCAAGGTTTTCAAATGTGTTTTTTGCTTTTTTCAGAGAAGGCACAAAACTAGCAAGCTAAAATTCACAACTATTAGTAGTTTCAAAGGCTCAAAAGTTTGCAATTCCATCCAGACACAAAACCAGGATTTATAGGTGTTTGAATATTGTTGAACAACCTTAAGATACCTTTGTGATAGATATTGAGGAATTTGCACCCAAATCAGAAATGATGAGGATTTAGGGGTTTAGGGTTTAGGGAAACAACAGAGAATTTTCCTTTTTGAAGGGGTTATCAGTGTGTGCATGTGAAAATTTTGCAGGCAATGAGACAAAGATTGGGCAACGGAAAGCCAGAGCAATGAGAGATGTGAATGACATAACTGGTGATGGCAATATTGAGAGCATGCTCAGTGTGGAGAAAGGCCTACGTGAGCTTGCTTCCTTGAAAGTGGAGGATGCTGTAGTTCTCTCCATGGCTCGATCCCGACGTGTGTCTTTTATTCAAGTTGGTCTGTCTCATGTTCCTCTGTCCCTTTGTGTACAGGCTTACTTATGTATGTGTGTTTTATTCTGATTCTATGCTTCTCTTAGGAGATGGTATTTATGGGTGTGCTCCAGTCTTTGGTGAAACTAGCTAATGAAGTTGGGTTACCTAATGAGGATCTTAACTTCATTTTTGAACATGTTATTTCACATTGTGGAGCTTTTGTTTCCTCAAATGTTAAGAAGACTGTTTGATTTTCCAGACTCCGGCAGGAAGTTTGATGGGCTGAAAACACTTCAAGCCTTGGGTGAGCAAGCATGTCCTCTTTGCATTTTGTCATTTAATACTTTCCTCAACTGGACTCACTCTTATGCACTAGGTAGTAGTTTTCATTGTTTTGGTTGTGCATTTTCATAGCCTGGTTTCACCTAACATGCTCCTATGACCAGGCCTAAAAAAATTCACAAACTGCTATTGCTGCAAACCTCAAGATTGTAGTGCATAAGCTTTTCAGGAGCATGATAAGATCACAGCAGAAGAAATGCACAAAAAGTTGGAATCTGTGTGAGTATCGGAGATTAATAGTGTAACCTGATATGGATACTATGCAAATTGTTGGGCAATGGACTTGTACAGAGTTGAGTGCAGAGGAAGCGGAAGATGTGCAATTCAAGCAGGTGCAATCAATCAGTCCTGGATGTGCTGTATTTGTCAGGTTATCTCTTCAGTCATGATTGTATTTGCTTGGTTAAAATATGGCAAACGGAAGTCGTGGGGTTGATGAGAATCCCTTCTTCTTGTGAATTGCTGCAGGCATGGTTGATATATTTTTGGCGACGGGCCAAGAACTATGATGTGGAGGTGGACATTGCTGATGAGCGTCTCGAGTTTTGGGTTACTAGAAGCAATCAACAACCAACCTCCCAAGACGTGGTGGATGGTAAAAGAGTTTTGCTTGTTCCAAACTTCCTGTCTGCTAATAATAACTGATCAATAGCACACTTTTGTGTTTTATCTGGGCACATACATACATATATACACATACATACATACAAAACCCCTCTGGGGTTGCCTCTTGCAATGGTTTTTTTTTTTTTAATATCAAAATTTTGGAGAAATGTAACAAAAGATCAGCAAAATTACTTAAATTTACACTCAAAAAACAAAACAAAACAAAAAAATCAAAATTTTCCCAATTGCTTTGTTGAAAAGTGGCAAAATTTCACTAGAAGAAAAAACACTGGGGCTCTTGTTGATTCCTGCACACTAATTAAGACAAATGACATCATGATGATGATGATGATGATGATGATGATGAGGGTGCAGTGGCACGGGGATTAGAGCAGCTGCGGAAGTTGGGCATAGAGGAGCAGCTATGGGAGGTCTCGCGCAAAGAGATAGCACAAGAGGTAGCCAACTATAAGCTTGTGGATCCAGAGAGTACTTCAAGTTCACATCTGCAGAGGCTGGCAAGCTCACTCAGTGTCCAAAGTTTATAAGATAAAAGGCAGTTGCAGAAAAGTATTGCTGCAGCTCAATATCAACAGTCAATATAAAAGAAAAATGCATTATTGAGTGTTCGTTCATACAGTAGTAGTCATACAGATCGCTTTCTATAAAGTATGTACAGACCAATCTCTTTCTGTGTACATACTATGCATATCATCACTTTCTTAGAAGTTACGGTTCACAAAATCATTCAAGAGCTTTGGACACAATGTGTAACTAGAAATTGTTTGTTAATAAAAATGGAAAAATGTGTCGTTGGTTGGTCATACCAAGTCACTTTTGTTGCTTGCAAATGATTCTCGAAATTCTCAACTCGCTCACTGGCAGGCCTGCAAAAGGAAAACTGATTTTGAGATGGAATGCAGAATGAAACTGAGAGAGCTTCATACAAAATACATGCAGAGCCAATAAAGAAACTTAGAGCATCTCCACCTGTGCTGAGACCAGTGTTGCTCACATCCAAGATTAGTTAAAGGTGGGGAGACTTACTAATAGCAACCCACCTAGAGCAATCAAACTATCTAGCCAATCAACAGCAGGTGTTAGGCTGTGCGATTTGCCAGTCTCAGCATCCTGTGTGAAGATGCTAGTTCAAAACCATTTTGCTGAGCCAAACCAGCATGTTTTGACTTTTCTTCATCCAAAAGTTTTGTTGTACAATGCACCAGTGGGGTTGCTCTGAGAGAGGGGTGGTCAGATTGACTTGAGTCATGTGGTGGGTGGCACATTCTTTGTCATCTTTGTCACTGGCAATGCTGCAACTGGCAATGCTGCAATACAATCCTTGCAATCCTAGTAATCACTTCCTACTTTTTTCAACTTTCTGGTTGTTGGGTTGTCGAGAGAGAGAGAGAGATTTCTCTTTTAACATGGAGACCATCATAAGATTCAAGATTATGGGCGTTTTGAAACTTCAAAAGCCATGGTCGACGAAAAAACAGTGCAAATTTGACGGAAAGTGTTTTGTTCTATCAGATGCTGTCATGCTTGAGTACCTATTGCATCACCCTTGATGTGCTTCATCTGGAGATTTTTAGAAAAAGGGGATTCAGAAACTTGTTTCTCACAAGAAGTTGATCTAATTATGCATCAATAAAGAAATCAGTCAAAAGAAGGTTGCACAAAATACAACCATTGGGCACTTGGTTGGAACACAAAGGGAACCAAGCACATGGACTACATTTGGGCAACACCAAACTCCAAAAAACAAAATCCAAAAATTCATGTGTTGGTTTTGATAGTTTTGGACTTTCAATCTCAAATCTTATTATGCTCTGACAAAAAAAATTGCTTGAATCTTGGGGTAGAAGAAGATTTCTGGAACCATAATTTTAGTGGAGAAAGTGGAGAAATCATCAGAAGAATAAAAAAAGAGTCATCAAAAGATTTGGAAAATAAGAAGTTTTGCAATAATAGTATGTATGAATGTATGTAAGTACCTAGTAGTTCTTGTACAACAAGGAGGTAAGAAAAAGAGAGAAGAGCAGGAATAGCAAACCCAACATGGTGGCCACTGCAACAATTGCTGGAGCTTTCTTTGGTCTTTGGGTGCAGCTCTACTCCAATGGAGTTCGCAAGCTTCGTCCAAGCTTCCGTATCTATTTTTCCATTCTCCAATATCCCCCTCTAATCTCTCTCTCTCTCTCTCTCTCTCTCTCTCCTCTTCAAATGCACTAGGAGAGCTTAAAGGTTACCACAAGTTTGGTTTGAAAGATATGCATGAAGAATTCATGAATTCTTTGTACTTTCTTTTGTGTTTGTGTGCATGCTTTCTTTCTTGGTGTTTTTTTTGGTTGTTGTTGAACATGGTTGCTTGTATGCATGCATGCATGCTCTGTCTTTGAGCTTTCCTTTTGTGTTTTTGTGCATGCTTTCTTTCTTGGCGGTTTTGTTGTTCAACATGGTTGCATGCATGCTCTCTTTGAACTTTCCTTTTGGGTTTTTGTACATGCTTTCTTTCTTGGTGGTTTTGTTATTGAACATGGTTGCATGCAAGTCTCTCTTTGAGCTTTCCTTTGGTGTTTTTGTGTATTCTTTTCTTTCTTGGTGTTCTTGTAATGTTGAACATGGTTGCACACAATGATATGTTCTTATTGTGTGCCATTCTTCTCTTTGAGCTTTTGTTTGTGGCTTTTTTGCATGCTTTCTTGGTGTCTTTTGTTGTTGTTGAACATGGTTGCTTGTATGCATGCATGCTTACTCTCTTTGAGCTTTCTTTTCTGTATTTGTTCATGCTTTCTTTCTTGGTGTTCTTATGTTGCTGACCATGGTTGTGTGCAATGACATGTTTTTGTTGTGTGCCATGCTTCTCTTTGAGCTTTATGTGTGGTTTTTGGTGCATGCTCTCTTAGTGTTTTAATTGAACATGATTTTTCTTTTTTCTGCATGTATGCTCTCTTTGAGCTTTCTTTTGTGTGCTTTTTGCACATCCTTGCTTCCTCAATGTACTTGTTGTTGAACATGGTTGCATGGATGCTTTTCTTCGTTCTTTTTACCTTTGTGCATGGTTTTCCTAAGCATTGTTTGTGTTATTGTACATGCTTTCATAGTGTTTTTGTTGAACATGATTTGCATGCACAATCTCTTTAAGCTTTCTTTCATGTTTGTTGTGCATGCTTGCTTCCTTGGTATTGAACATGGTTACATGGGTGCTTTTCTTTGAGCTTTCATGTTTTGGTTGTTTCCACATAGTTGTCATATACATGCTCTCGTTGTCTTTTTGTTTTTCAATGGAAAGAAGAGGAATCAACAGGTGGTTCTGTAAGTAGAGGTTTGGATTCTACTACTGCTGCTTTCAAGGCAAATAATAATAACTCTATTTTGCAGATTTTGCAAGGAATTATTAAATAATGGAGAGGATTGGCTCAAGTGATTGCATGTGTGGGCATTTGTTGACAGATCCTTGGGAGCATGTACTGGCAATGGGTTCCGGGATTGTGCTCGCAAATGCTGTTGTCCATTGGGAGCACAAGTTGAAAAAGGATTTAGACAAGTTGATCAAGAAGACTCAGAAAGCAAACAAGAAGCGATTTCTAGGTGCCAACCCTTTCTACTTATATCCCCCCTTTTCTTCCTTCTCTTGAATTTCTTCACTTTCCCCTCAATGCATTCTCTTTTTCCATGGCAAGACACAACTACACCATAAACCCCATCTGCAAGCATACTTATGATTGCATTCTCCATGAAGATAATCCTTGAAAGGTCCAAGAAATTTAGGATCATGACACTATAAAAGAGCAGAATTACAGAGCAGATTGTGGCACTAGATTCATGAGAAAGAAGGCTCTAAAGGTTTCCATGCAGCAACAAGCAAAACAGCTGTCACAGATTTGGTTCTTAGAGATTTCTTTAGGTTCATACATGATTTGTAGTAGTTAGATCATGATATTATCACCCCACATGATTTGCTCCTTCCATTCATGTGCTTAGAAAATTGAAAAGAATGGACTTATGAATTTTGTTATCTGTGCCTTGCTTCTCTTGTCATGTCTAAAATCCAATTTTGAGCGGCTGAGGCAGGCACCACAAGAGCAGCAGTGGAAGACAAAACTTGGCACATCTGAAGCAGGCAGGCATGTGATTGTCAAGGTACTTTTTCTGCACAAGAAGAACATCTCTGCATTTTGATAGATGTTTACTTTGAACATGGCTGTTGCTGTGGCTTATAGCTGACAGCTTCTCTGCTACACCTAGCAACAGATACAATGTCTGCTCCTTCTCAACTCTCAAAAGGTTTTAAAAGATCCAGCATATTGTACACCAAAGTTCTGTACACACTGTAGCTGTTGCAGAGGATTAGATACTTCAGCAAGTTTAATGTAAATACAAGCCCTTTGCATTGTCTGCAAGTTGTGCAGGAGAACCATCACAATTGCAAAATCTCACAACATTTTTTCGGGATCTTAAATTTTGATTGCACACAATAGGGATTCAAAGTCTCAGATCTTACCTCAAAATGATGAACCACACATGGAGAAAAACCAAGTCCTCCAACTGCTTAAGCCTTCAATACCATTGCAACAAACTGATCGAAGCCTGTGTCCCTTCCACTGTCTCCCTCACTTGACTCATGCTTATGACTCGTCTGATCCATGCACCCACTCAAAACCCAACTCAGGATCAACAACCTCATGCTCCTCATCATCATTATCATCATCATCATCATTGTGCAATTCTGCATTGGCTTTTTGTTTCTTGTTGGGTCTCATCTCCTGAAGTCACTGTTTCTCCAGTACATTACCCTCATAGTCACTTTGCTTCATTTCCAACTTCAGCAGCCAGCTGCCCAAAATGTTTCTCAAGCAGCTATTGCTGCCATGTAAGTAAAACCCCAGAACCTTAGCATGTCCTTCATATAACTATAGCTTCTGCAATTTGTCATCACCGACCTCAATTGTATCCTGTACCCAAAGCGAATGTTGAAAGCCTTCAAATTCCCAAGTCCTACCAGGCAAAAATCATGCACTCATCCGATGGAAAACTATCAAAACAGGACTCAACTGGGAACCCTGATTTTGGAAGTTTTAATTGGCAATGCCCCAGTAACGGGTCTCCTAGACATGAAGTATAAGAAGGCAAGACCCAAAAACTCCACAGACAAGACAAAAGAGCATCACTAGAAAACCTGAAAGAAAAGCACTACACAGAACTAATTCTGGCAAAACCAAATTGCATGGCTGCAAGCCCTGATTGTCATTGCTGCAATTCTCTTGGGACTCTTTTTTCTCACCTTTTTTCTGCAATAGGTTGTTTGCTACAGGAAAGGGAAACTGTATAGGGTTGTCTCTAGATCTATTTGGAAAAGTTGTCAGAAAGCAGATGTCATGTTCTTTCTGATGGCTTTTTTCCTCCATCATCTGTGCAGGCAGGTGACATTGGAATTTATGAGGTGAACAAGGAACAAGAGGCACAGAACATGATATCGCAGCTACTGTATACAAAAATCATCAGCTTTCTCTTCACTTCCAAGGACCAGCTGCTTCTCTTCCATCTCCACCTCTGTCAGAATCATGCTGCAAAACTCCACAAAACTCGCCCCCAAACCCTAAAACAGTATGTTTTGCAGCTTCTTCTGTCTTGCCAAGTGAGCAAGAGTCTACTACACCATCTGGTTACACATTATTTTATTTTTATTTTTTAAATTGCTGGTTATGAATATGCCAATTTTCAATTTTCACAAAATGGCACATATGCACAAAGGTTATGCATATGTATTTTCTGATTGCATACCTCAAAAAAAATTGGAAGAAAGAACAAAGAACCTAAAAAGCTAGATTCTTAGAACCAAATCAAAACTTCTATGAAAATTGAACCCAAGTTCTATGAAGAACCATA
>Ga0116228_10004881_pt1 | contig 11929 bp, 4 predicted proteins | sample S1TSphfallax_2_FD_89694 | JGI IMG/M metagenome (GOLD analysis project Ga0116228, IMG submission 89694) | Host-associated microbial communities from peat moss isolated from Minnesota, USA - S1T2_Fc - Sphagnum fallax MG | ecosystem: Host-associated > Plants > Peat moss > Unclassified | place: USA...
AATTATGAGTAACTTACGTAAGTAGTGTGTTTTGGAGCGTTGGAGAAAAAGAGCGTTTTCTGTTCATGCAATACAAGTGCCGTAAGTCTGATCACCAACAACTCCAAAGGCCCAAAAGGTTATGGTGTGACTCAACAGTAGGTCACCACACCAGTGTGAACACATCAAGTTTTGAGGCCTGATTTGTGTTTTAATTAGCTGCCCTGACTTTTGCGGTGGAAATCTCTCCAGTACTGTTGTACTGCTGCATGGGAGTGCATGGGGAGGTATCTGTGTGTGTGATCTGAATTACAAGAATTAGGTGGCGCAAATGGTGGTGAGGAGTGAAGCTGCATTGATGAGCGAAAGTGGAGAGGATGACGGCGGCGATGTAAGGCGGCGTTAATTATGGTAAAAGGGTACGAACGGAAGAGGAGTTTTAGGAAGGATAGCTTGTGAAAGAAGTAGAGTGGAGGAGATTAGAAGAGGACAGCGAGTTTTGGAGCCAGACAAATTGGCAGGAAAGAGAGGAAGATTTGGTGGAGAGCAAGTTGAGAGGAGCTGTAGGGAAGTGTGGAACAGAGTGTGGCATATGAGGACAGAGTGGAATTGATAGATAGATCAAAAAGGGTCTGTTTTTTTTTTTTTTGGAGGAGGGCATTTTTAGACTGAGTGGCTGATTTGAGTCTGGATGAACAGTGCTTAAGGTGGAGAAGTTTAGAGAATAGCTAGGGACTAAGGCAGAATCAGAGAGGAGTTTTTGCCTTTAGTTTTGTGTTGGGGATGGAAGAGTAGAGCCGAAGGTGTCAAATGAGCTCAGAAATACATAGATAGATTGCTCTGGATGTTTGTTCTGTGGAGAGACTTGGCTGAGCTATTGAAATTTTCCGCTGCGCCAGCAACTTAGTTGAGTAGGATGTTTGATTTTGATGAGCATACTGGAGTGAGGAAGCTTGTGCTGTCGTGCGAACTCTGTGAAATACAAGATATGAGTTTTGATTTCTGAAATTTTGTTTTACCGATCTGCATAAGTAGAAGTGGTGTCTACTTGTTGATCAGAGAATGTACATCGGAATGCTCAGTGACGAAGTGTGAGGGAAAGGATCGGTGGTGGTGTTTTGTCCCAAAAGCTCGGAAATTGCAATGTTGCTTAGACCCATACAGTAGGACAAGGTGTTGTTTGGTCTTGCACCCTCTCTTTTTTGGTTACAATGGTATGACAACTACATTTTTTCATAGCCTCTCTGACTAACTTTATTTGTATCACAAAAATCTTTTGATTTAAATTATTGAATCCTCAGTAGGGTTTAGGGTTTAAGCCTTTGATTGTTTCAGCAATCAAAGGTTAAAACCTAACTTCAATCCTAACTTCTAAGTTTTCTTTATATTTATATTTTATTTTATTATTTAGTTCTTTTTTTTTAGGTATTGACACGTGGGAAAATCCCTGAAATAATTTGAATTTCAAACACATAAAGATAACAAATAAACTTCAAACACGAAACTTACTAAGTTTTTTCAATTGTCAACCCTCAAGCTTTGAAGACTTTAAGCAAGAGAAATTAACAAGCACACAACAATTAAAAAGAAAAGCAACAAGATGGTAATGCATTTTCCCAACTATCATCAAACATTGAAAAAAGAAGCAACAAGCAGTATTTGAGATCATTCAGGAAGATATAGACACCATCAGGCCTTTTCACAAGTTAACCTTATATTAATTCCACCCATCATTATGATATTGGTGAAATGCATCAAGCTCTCTTCATTTACAAGATATTTCAAAGTGTTAACATTTGTCTTAAGGGTTTAGGCTTTAGGGTTCACAATCCATGACGTCCACTAAGCCTTGCACTTGACCATCTTCATTCACATTTAAAATTTCTAACATTCCACCAACAAAGGTATGAACAATTGTTTATTATAGTCAACCATCAAAACTAATGTTGCATCACAACCTACAAAACTAGTGATTAACAACATGGGATTGAATCTAAGATCCAAGATTAGGGCCAAAATGTTTTCTTTCCCAATCAAATCCATGCACAAAGGAGGTGAAAGGCAAGAAAAAACATTCCAAAATTTGGATTTTCATGTGCATCATAAATTCTTCCAACTCTTGGTCTAACTCATTCACCTCTAGATCTCCCAAGCTATCATGAACTACATAGTTTGCAAGATCATCACAAAATTGTTCACACATTGAGATGATAAAACTCAAAGTATGTCCACTTGGAGTCAATGTCTTTAGCTCTAATTCAACACACAATTAATCACAATTGGTGAAAACATTTTGACCATAATTTTGCAAATGGCCTAGGTTCATGGAGATGGCACACAACTTTACAATGACATAAATTGTTGAAAATAATATAAGGCAACATGATTGATCAAAATGTCAATGCATCCTAAAATAATAAAATTTGGTTTACAAACCTTCATATGTCCCAAAAACAAATCTCACCTTATTTAACCTCCCATTGAACAAAAAATAATTTATGAACCTAAACAATAAAAGACATATGCTTGGGTAGTCTTTCTAAATGTATAATTCAACCCACAAAAAATTACGTTTTCATAAATATAGTATTATATTAACACGTTTTTTATGAAACATGTTCAAATCATGATCCATCAAATGGTTCAAACATGCCCAAACTATTGTAGAAAAATTCAATTCAAAACAACCACAAAAGTTTATAGAATGGACCTTTCATCCTTCCCATAAGCAATAATCTTTTGAATGAAAGAAAACCTATTTGGAATTGGCATAATTTTGGTGCCATGGCTACACCACTCTATCAAACAACCCAATGATCACATGTTTTGGTTCTCATTTAATTGAAAAAAAATTCACGACAATCACAAATATGTATATGTCATGTTCCCCTTTTGACATCTAGAGGTTAAAGGTGCAAGTTGCAAACAAACATAAAATAAATGTAGTCTAGACATGTTTGACCAAAAACTTTTGAACCAAGTTTTGAAACATTTATTTTACAAAGTACTTTCCTAAATGGAAACATGCCACTCATGGGCACAACTTGTATGCCAACCTATGTAACCAAATCAACTCAACAATCATCAATGGCAAAAACCCCTTAATGACAAACAATATCACAATTCATGGTCCATAAGGCCTTTTGATTGTGGTGAGTTCTTAAACTTTAGGAGGGTTAGCATCAACCATTTTTTTCACATAACTTACATACAATACCTGGTGATCAACATCAAAGTGTTTTTTCATGGTTGTTATGCCATTATATTTGTGATATGAAATTAACTTTTTGTAATACTTAATGTGCAAGGTTAGAATTTATGGGCCAACCACCTCATTATGGCAGATTATGCATCTGATAATATGGTTTTGGTCAAGATCAACATGTTGGTTATTGTTCACTTGGAAGAATACCCATGTGGGGGAGTTTTAAGGATGAGGTTTCCAAGTAACAACTTGTTTTTTCGAGCGATGAACAACTCTAAACTGTATTCATCATCCCCACCAACATCAATTGACATTTATTCTCCACATTCATTAGGAAGTTGTTACAAGATCTCAACAGTATTACTATTTGCACATCTTGCAAATGATATGAAAGGATTAGGTTTAGTAACATTAAATGCAACATGCATATTGTTGGAAGGAGTTGTAAAATTCATCACTATCATTTTGGGGATTGGGATGTGTGGATGAAAGGTAACACCAAACACTACATAACAAGGAGAAGGATTGAACAAATGATGACTTTTTTCATAAGGAACAAAGGACACACAAAAAATACTTGTTTACTTTAGGATGGGTGTGAGAATGAATGGACCAATTTTTTGATGTTTTGGAAAATTCTACAAAGTGCTTGTCATTTTATTGACCATTTTTTATAGGTAATTTTTTTTTAAAATAACGACTTAGTCTTAAAATACCATTTTGATTTTTTAAAATTCCATTTATTAAATTTCCATATTAAAAAAAACACAAGAGATATGGACTTTCAAAACCAAAGATTATGAATTGTAATCTTGACAATAATGTTTTATATGGACTTTCAAATGGTTCAATCATTTATGATGTGTTGGTTAGGGTCTTGATTTTGGTTAGATAACACATTAAAAAAACTAAGTTTGAAAACTTTTGCATGATGCAATTTGTAAGATTTTACCTATGGACTTTTATACAAACTAAAAAATAGGGTTTTTTTCAAAAGTTCTTTTTTTTTTTAAAGTAAAGGTTTTTGGATTATTCTTGTGCACATATATTAAGAAAATGGACCTATAAATGGGCCTTAATTAAATTAAATGGAAAACATGCCTAAAGAACCAACAGAAAAACTTTGTAATTCACTCTAACCCACAAAAAAATGGTGATTTTTTGTAGCTCATTGGTCCACTCATTCTTGCACCCACCCTCTATTTGAGTAGTTGATGATTGAAAAGTTTCTTACAAGTTAGTCAAAGGCAACAAATTCTCAAATTATTTTCTACCATTCTTGAATTAAACAACAAAACAAACAAAACTATTAACCTTAAAAACATTTTAACATCTTGATTAAAAGCACAAATGTGCTAACTTATCATGCTTTTATGAAAAAAACCTCTATTATGGACAAAAATAAAATGAAAACACAAAACACACAAAAAACTTCACCATTTTTTACAATGCAATGAACAAAAACACAAAATTGGTGATCTAATTATTTAAATTACAATGCAATCACTATAAAAAATCATGGCTTTTCAAAAGGTTCAACTAGACTAAAATGTTCGCATTGACCAAAAAAATGTTTATTTAGACTAAAGGCATGGGCCATGAAATGCACATGGTTTTTTGGTTGGTTCTTTTGACCAAAATGACTATTTTGAACAAATGTTAAGTCATACATCTAGTCAAGAAGGACAAATTTTTTAAATGGTCGATCAATATGCCCATGGCCTAATCAAATCAGCCATACTAAACAATCATGTTTAGTTAAATTGGCCATATTAATTTGGTTAGTTAACTTACTTGTTATGCCTACTAAACTACCTAACTACTTACCTAGCATATACCTACTTATGTCCTACTTACCTAAATATGTTATACCTACCTACTTATTATATACCTACCTATTTATTTATCTATTTATTGATCAATCTATCAACTACTTACCTACCTACTTACATACCTACTTGTATTTTACATAAATAAACATGTACATCTTAAAACATAGGTAGGTAGGCATGTGTACCTACCTTTTTACCTAGTTGGGTACCTACTTATTTACTTATGAAAAAAATTGAAGTTCAAATGTTGTTATTCACAAAAAAATTCATGAAAGTTCAAGGAAACATGTTAAATGCATTTGGTATCATATTGTTCTACAAAGTGGTGTGATGGTTTAATGGCCAAGACATTGGTGTGGATCTAAGGAAACTAAGATTTAATCCCCCTTATCAACATACATTATGAGAAAAAAAGGTGTTTTGCAATTGGCCTTGCAACTCATTTTTTCACTTACATTGAACACTTGCAACTCATCATATTTATATGCTATGAGTGTTATCAAACAAATTACAAAAGTTACAAGAGTTGCAATTCACCCTATATATGGTGCAACTCATTGCAATTCATTACAACTCATTTGCAACTTTGTTACAACGCCTTTTCAACTACTATGCAACTCCCCTATGACTACAATCATAATGTCATGTTGACATCATTTTTCATCCATCCATCAAAATTTAACATTGGCATTATGAGGATTTTTTGTGATTTTTTTGAAATATTGATATCCATCATCCATTATGATTATTCATTTTAGATGGTCTTGGATTATGACACATGGCACAATCGAAATTACCACATGGCATATTAATTAAGTTTTGGAAACATATATATATATACCTAAATATGTCAAAACATAGCCATAGGTAGGTAGAAAAGTAGGACCTATTTATTTAGGTAGGAAGGTAGAATACTAGAAAAGTAAGTGAACTAAAGAATGAACACATTTTTTAATTTGTTATGTGTTTTGCCTTTAAGGTTAAAATTTTATGAATTCATCCCAACACAACACATGTATTTTAATGTGAGAATGCAAGAGGAAACACCTCCTTTATATAGTTTGTGAAATGAGATATTGAAGATAAAGCATATAGGTTAAATCTTTTAATGGCACCCTAGTTGCAATTGAGTTGTAATTACAAAAAAATAATACGCATGCTTTATGTTTGATTTTAATTTTGTAATTAATTTGAAATTTATAATTAATCATCTAACATAATTATTTGGAATTTCATTATTTGAATTAAATATATGATAATTAATTATCTATATTTATTATATGAATTATTTAATATAATTCAAATAATTAGTTAGTTGATTGAATCAAATAATTAAATATCAAAATAAATATTAGATGAATAACTATTTAAATAACTATTAGATAATTAAATATGTTGATTCAACCTAAATTAATTCATTTTAACATGTTTAACTGAGTTCATCCTAGGTTTAATTCTTAGGTTTAATTAAAATTTAGCCTTTAAATTTAACTTATGTTCATTATAAGAAAACATGATTTTTCAAAAGATTCAACTTAATTAAAATGTCCACATTGACCAAGGGGATTGGTCATTTTTTACTAAAGGATTAATACATGAAAAACATGAATTACTTTTGACTAAAACATTTAACTAAAATGACATTTTTAACCATGCGACAAATTAGACCTCTGGTCAAAAAGGCCAAAGGTTTATCTAAATGACAAAGCTTTAATCAAATTGACCATACTAAATGAGCATTATGATTTATAATTAATTAAATTGGTCATTTTAATTTAACACTTAATCAAATCAACCATATTAATTTGACTATTTAACCTACAAGTTTATTTTGCTTAAAGTACATACCAAACCTAAATTCATAGTTAATAGGCCCTAGGATAAGCATATTACACCTAGTATGTACTTATAAAGATTAATAAATTACCTACATATGCTACATTTAAGCACATGTAGGTATTTAAACGTAGTAAATAATTAGTTGATATTTAATAATTGATAGTTAATATTCAATAATTTGTGAATAATATTTTATATAATTAATTAGTCACCAAATAAATGTTAATTAATAACCAATAACTAATTTATCCATCAAGTTGTTAATTGATTAATTATTATTATCAATTTTTTCTAATTTTTTTGTCGATACTTGATAATAAATTATAATTATGAATAATAATTACAATATATAATTTTTAATAACTACTAATAAGTGATTATTTTAAAATTATTTGTTAGTTAATAATAAATCGTTATATATTAATTGATCATTATTAATTCATTGTAAATAATCAATAATTATTAAATAATAAATGTTTAACACTAAATAGTAAATAATCAATTGTCAATAATCAATAAAAAATAGTGCATAATAATCAATAACTAGTAATTAAAAATTAAAAATCAGTAAATAATAATATTTTTTAGAATTGTAATATTTCATATTTCATAGGAAATATTCAATAATCATCCATTTATATCGAATAATAATAATTTATTATTTATTATTTATTATTTATTAATTCGTAGGAAATAATCAATTATTAATCATTGATATTATTTATTTCTTTATAATTGATAATAATTAATCAATCATTGCTAAAAAAATTTTAAAAAACAATTAATTGAATTAATAGCATGTAGTAACCTACTAGGTGTAAATACCTAAATGTTATCTAGGTAGATACTTGGTACATGTTATATAAGTAATACAAGAATATTGAAGTTCATTGATGAATATTACAACACGTACATCAAAACAAAAAATTCAATCAAGTTTATTACAATATGATGACAAAAGTTTTCAACTTTTGAAGTGGTAGTCCAATGGTAAAAACTTGATTCCTCAACGTGGAGGTCAGAAATTCAAGTTGTGCACACATACAACATTAACTACTTACACTACCTCAATTTTATGGGGCTTAGATAATTAGCTTAGGCCACCAACAAGTAGGTATAGGATTTGCCACCAAACTTAGGGGGCCTAGGCTAAATAGGGTAGGTAGGTAAATTATTTTATTTTATACATTGATTATAAGGTATTGTAGGTATCTAAGTAAATTCATTAATTACTAAATTTAATAAATAAATATTATTATTATTTTAAAATAAATCATATATAGTTGCTATCAAATATTGTTGAGTAGTAAAAAGATGATAAAAAAAAGTTAGTCAAAAAAATCAACCAGTAATAACACCAAAAAAACCCATTCAAAATGGTCGAGTTCAAATCAACTTGTCTGATGGCACTTTGGTCAAGTTGAACATGGTGACATTTGGAATATTTTTTGGTCTTTTCTTCTAATTAAAAAAACCATGTTTTCTTATAGTGGTTTAACTTATAAATTCAAATTTGAGGTTTGACTCAAGTTTAACCTTTATATTTAAGTTAAATTTAATCTAGTTTTAGCATTTAAATTTATCATTTACAATTAAATTAATTTTTAAATTTAACCTTTAATTTTAGCCTAAGTTTAGTTTTTAAGTTTAACTTCAATTTAACTTTTGAGTTTAGCATAGGTTTGGTTTTTAAGTTTAATTTCTATGATTAATTTAAGTTTAGCTTTTAAATTTAGCTTTTAGGTTTAACCTAACTTTAGCCTAAATATAACTTTTAAGTTTAGTTTTTAGGTTGATCTAGATTTAACTTAAGTTTAAATTTTAAGCTTAAATTTTATATTTTAAGCTTTAAATTTAATTTTAAAATTTAACCTAAGTTTAGTTTTTATATTTGACTTTTAAATTTAGCCTAAATTTAGCTTTTAACTTTAATGTAGGTTTAGTTTTTAGATTTAACCTTTGAATTTATTTTAGGTTTAAATTTTAAGTTTAATTTATAAGTTTAAGGTTTAACTTAAGTTTAGCTTTTAAGTTTAACTTTAAAATTTAACCTTTAAATTTAGTTTAAGTTTAGCCTTTGAATTTTTACTTGTATTTAAACCTAGGTTTAGTTTCTGAGTTTATTTTACATTTAATATCTAAGTTTAACTTTTAAATCTAGCTTATAATTTTAACTTGAGTTTAATTTTTAAATTTATATTAAGTTTAGTTCAAATAATCTTAGGTTATTATTAGGCACCTTTGCACACCTCTTGGTTGGAAGATTCATAAGTGTGATTAAACAAAACACACCCTTTGATAATGAACTTTTGAAATGTTTTAATTCAATTAGGATAATGAAAAATTCTAATGACATGTTCAAGCAATTTTAACAATGGAAGATGCGTCAAGGGGTGGTGACATAAAATTTCACCTTTCAAAAAAGTCTTAGTGGAATGAAAAATAATTAAGCTGATATTTTTCACCCAATTAATCGTTGATAGTGGATCTTTAAAATTTTATCCTTAATTGCATATTGAGTGTTGTTTTTATGTTTTACTTTGCTAACATGTTGAATCCTTTGCATTCAAGTATGTCATAAGAGAGAAAAGATCCCAATAATCTATTGGAAATTTGTGTTGCACTACTAGTCTAATTTTGGATAGAAATTCAATTCTCAAGTAAATACAAATCTAAAGATGTTTTTAACCCCAAGGATAACATGGTGTTTTTAATGACCAATTTCAATGATAACCCCTTTTAATTTACAACTAGGTTGGACATACTTAGATGAAATTTGGACTGACCTAAATGTTAATTGAACTCACAATGATGTGCCATCAAACTTGAGTCACACACCACTTGACATGTTGGTCTTTAAATGTATATTCATATTTGTGAATTTTGCAACAAAAAATAAAAGGTTTCATCAAGGTTCAACATTATTTTCTTTTTGTCTTTTGAATTAAATAATGTAAAAAAATTCAACATTTTCTTTTATAAGAACTTGCCAACTATGTGAATGAATGAATGGGTCTTTCACTTTAAAGACCATAGGTTACATTGGGACAAGGTTTTTATTATTGTAATTGGAATAACCATTGAGCTAACATTCTTTTAATGACTTGGCCCATAAATATTTCACATGTTTTTGGTGGCCATGTTAAATTAATATTTTAAAGATTATTGGTTGGGATGGGATGGCAATAAGACAATTTGAAGATGAGTATTTGGAGTTTATATGTAAAACATGAGCTTTGAATCAAGCTTTCTCTTTAGTTTGAATTTCAATTACATTCTTCCTCACCATTATTGTTTACATTTATCATACAAGTTCAAATGAAAGAACCCTTTGTAAAAAAACTATGACAACAAAGTGATGAAAGTGGGATAAACAATATGGACTAATAAAAGAAACAAAAGGAATAATACTTTTCCATAATAGGTTATGCATGTTTCAACCTTTCTCCTAGGTATATAATTTTTTTTTGTCTACAGTGATGTCAATGGTGAGAAGGGTGAGCCCTATTGAAGGTTTAGCCTTTTCCACAATTGTCACTTTCCTCTTATTGACAACTTTGAAAATGATTTAATATGTAGCCAAAACGATCGGTGTGTGATGATTGAAATTTGCCCTTAAAGTGTATTTCCACTAATATAGCTTTAATAATCTCATAGATTAGCATGTAGGAAGATAATCACATTTTCCAACACTTGAGTAATAGATCCATTAGTGTTTGCCTTTTATATTGATTTTGGGAAAATGGAAGGAATTAAAATGATCATCAACTTTTGTTTCATTTGCATTTTTGAAAAGTGTTTTTTCAAAGTTGATTTGCAAAATTCATTGATTGTTAAAGTTCTCAAGATCCTTTATATGTTCACATTTGTGAACTAAAATGCTTGCTTTAACTTATGCAAGATTTATAAGTTGCATGTGCATAATTTTCATGATCCCCTCAATTGCAAAGAATTTACTTTAACTTTGTTAACAACTTGGAAATGGGTTAAGATGTAAAAAAGAATTAACAAATGAACCACAAAAATACATCATTCCTTGAACAATTCATATTGATAACAATCTACAAGAGACCTCAAATTAATTTATAATACAACACAAATGTATGAGGATTATGCCATAATGCATGTTTGATGAATATAAATCAAGCTACATTACAAAAAAAATGCAACATGTCACACTTGAGTTATGTTATTGTATTTTGTGTTCTTGATCAATAGTAACACAAGTGAATCATAATTGTTGTGGTTTAACCTAAGTAGCAACAATGTTGTATAAAAAGACCCCTTGGGCTCTATAGAACATTCCAAAAGATAAGTTTTTAAATGTTTTTTTGTTTTTAAAAAAAAAACCCTAGCATGTGTGTAGTGTGTATGTTTGATTTGTCTTTAAAGATTTATGTTGAACTTAACATTAGAACCCCAATATTTCAAAGATCATTACCCCAAATGAACAAAAATGTAACATTCACAAATCAAAACTTAAAGGTTGTGAAACTTCACTTTGTATCACATGGGGGCTCTCCTACCACATTATTTGAAAATTTAATAAAGTGTTGTCATTTCATAGTCTCTCAACAACTTATTATGGAATCCTTGATCAATGTGCAAAATTTAACATGAATTTTTGTAATATTATTTATAATTTAATGTACTACTTTGAAACTACAACCCTAATACAATTCTAAAAGATGATGTTCTCTTGTCCCACAAAACAACATCTAGTTCTTCCTCCTGGTTGTTGCTTCACAATTGAATAAATTGTGGCCTAATAGACTATTTTGAAACTAAATTGTTAATAAAAATACACAATTTGCAAAAAATATCTTATTTATTCCCACAAAACAATGTAACATTGAATTTTTCTTCCTTTTGTAATATCATGAATAAGGGATTTTGGTTCTTAAATTCAAAGCAATTCAAACCTTTTCAATTGGAATTCATTGAGTTCCTCGGACATCAAAAACATTGACCTTATTATGTGTTTAGGATGGAAGTACATACAATTTTATAGGTAGAATTGAAGAAGCATTGGGAAGGTTTGCAAAATAAGTAGGAACATTTCAAACATATAAAC
>Ga0116228_10004882_pt1 | contig 11927 bp, 13 predicted proteins | sample S1TSphfallax_2_FD_89694 | JGI IMG/M metagenome (GOLD analysis project Ga0116228, IMG submission 89694) | Host-associated microbial communities from peat moss isolated from Minnesota, USA - S1T2_Fc - Sphagnum fallax MG | ecosystem: Host-associated > Plants > Peat moss > Unclassified | place...
GACTGCACCCATTTCCTTGAATTCAAAAGTGAGGCCTCAAATCATTTGAAACAACTGAATACATTTTCTTGAGGATGTCAAAAGTGATGATTGGAATTAGCAAAAGTGATGGTTGGAATTAGTATTTCCTTTTCATATGCCCAATAAGAGTATTGTATGTTGAACATTGCTGATGACCTAGTAATTTCCAACAATGAAAGAATGGTCCAGGAGATTGCCTGATGATTGATATTGAAATTGCACCATAATTTTGCAAGTAAGAACTGTCCACAAGATTTGGCTAATATTTTGATTCAAAGTTAAATCAGCATATTTTTGAAGCAGCCAAAGAATCATCTAGAGCATTGCAATGCAATCCTGCAGATGAGCAAATTCGATCAAATTCGATCTTAGAGAACAAATCATGGCACTGTTACAGGGCTAGAGTGTGTGTGTGTGTGTGTGTGTGTGTTCTATGACAAGTTTTTTATTTTCAAGGACCCCACCCACTTTGGGAGGTCGTAACTTTTGCATTTCTGACCCAATTTGAAGTTTGTAAAGCACTACTGGTGGCTAGACTAGTGCCCTATCAAAATTCTTTGATTGCCAAGGCCATCAAATGCACAATCACTGAACCCCAGCTCTCTGAGCTGCTAAGTGTTCAGTGACCAGCCTGTCCTACCCTATGGATCTATGAGAACAAGAATGCTGTGATGACAAAGAAGAGAGACTAGTATGATGACTTGAAGAGAGGAGGACTACTTGAAGAGAGCAGGACTATGATAAAGAATTGTCCAGATTAACATTGCAATCCTGCTGATCAGTGAATTCAATCTTAAATTACAAATCATAGGTTTTATGAATACAAGAAGACTATGAATATGAGTAAGAGAGAAGATCTATGGATTTATGAGCACAAGAACGACCATAATGAAAAACAAAAGAGACTATGATGAGTTGAAGAGAGGAGCCTGACTATGAACAAAGAGAGCAATGAATGATTCAACCCTAGACTACTACAGAACTTCTCTACACGTACTCAAAGATGAGCAGGTCTTTGCAGATTTCAAAGCAGATAATGTCAAACTTGACATGCTCCTCTTTCCAGTATCCAGCTCACAAAACAGAGCCGTGCAATGGGTGCTGCCCTAGTACCTCTTTAGCAATTGGTTCCAGCCATCAGAAAGTAGTACTAGCAGTAGCAGTGATCAATAGTGATAAGAAGGGGAGAATTCTTCACAGAACAGTATTATATCCCAGCTACATGATCAAAGAAACCAAAGAAGCATAAGAAGCTCAAAGACCTCAAGCTGTTGGATATGAATAGTGCCACAAAATGTGTAAATTGGTCATGGTGGCCATGCAGTTTGAGTTATTAAAATTCTTCCTCCAGGTTCACATCAACAGGTTGTACAACAAATAGATCAACAAATTGCAGTGTCCATATCTTACAAGAAAAGGGTGAATCACCTTGAGAAACACATGCAGCAATTGTTGTGCAAAAAGTAGACTGACTAAAGGGGGAAAAAAAAAAAGATCCAGGTGCCCTGATGGTGATCATGGGTCCCTGCTTCTGACAGGAGATTCAATGATCTCTAAGCTATAAAAATTAATCATGTTCACAACTGTATTGAAATCTCATCCCAACAAAAAACAACACACAATTCCCCAAAGTTCTGAAATTGTTGGGGGCTAAGTTTACAACACGACGTGTTTTCCCTTCTATGAGAGGAAAACTTGTGTTCAAGGAAGACTTGGGTAATGAAGATTTGCCACTGGATCTGCAGTGCTTGCTTGCTGTGTGCGCTCTTGAATGTGCAAGGGAGAGCTGGTAAATGTTGGAATATTTGTTGCTAAAATTCCTTCATGATCTGTTGCAGGAAACTCAATGCTCTCCATTGTTGCTGGGGTTGTCCAGTTCATGTTGTTTGCGCTCTTGATGTTCCTAGACTTTGTCTGAAGCTAGCGAGTCTGTGAACATTGCTGTCTCACTATCTTGCACTTTTGCTGCTCTGACTTCTGCTCTAGCTAGGATCAGCTTGATCCATATCCTGCATGGGGGGTTGATTCCATTCATTCCAGGCTCATCACTATGCAACAACTCCACATAATCTGGCGTTGTTCGTGTTGGAATACAAGTGACGTGCACCGCCTTGCTGCATTGGGTTGCAGTTATATATCCTTCTCTAGAACACTCCCGACTTCTAGTTTCTGACAACTGCTCTTTGAAGGTTATGGCATCATCATCTTCTTCTTTTTCTTCTTCTCCTGGACAGACAGAAGGACTTCTTCTTCTTCTTCCCTTTGTTGTCTGAAACATTCTAGTTTGTGGACATTTGATGCAGAACTAGTCCAGTGTGATTCTAGAAGTTAGCTCAACTGAGTCATGGGTCAGACTGTATCTCCTGCAGCCTCACATATTCATTCTCACTTAGACTGATATGACATCTGGTTGAAGTTCCAGAGATCAAACTCGCAGCTGGAGGGGAAAAGATCAGAGTTTTGCCTCTTGAGTTGAAGCAGAATGTGAATGTCCCCTGCACCCCCCATGAGTGACTGATCCGCAGCAGCAGCTCTTGCAGTGGTGGTTGCTGCAGCTGGTGACCTGAAGCTGTCAGCAGCAGCAGCAGCGCCAGTTGATCTCATACCAGTGCTCTCATGATACACCCCCGCCCAGTCATCTAGTGCTGGGAATCCGGATAGAACTCCAGGGATGTTGTCATTGCAGCGAGCTGCATCCGAGGACGCAAACAAGCCGGTGCAAGGCGAGAAGTTGTGATCGTTTTCCAACGCATAGTACTGCTCGGCGCTAAAGAAGCTGCCCGTATCAAGAAGCTTTCTACAGCTACCGTTGTTGTTACTCTGCTGTAATTTGTTGTGCATACCAAGCTGCTGTGCCATCTGATGCAGAGGTGGAGCATTGTTGAAGGGATCATCGTAGCTGCTGCAGCTGTTGTCCATGAGCTGCGTGATGATCTCTTGCTTACAAGGAACCAAAGCTGCAGGATAACAGCAGCTTGCAGAGCCATGATGAGCTGCAGCCTCAGAGAGAATCTCGGGAGACTCGCGGCCCATGATATTACTATTCTCCAGAGGCATACTCAGCCCAAACTGGGATGATCCTTCAAAGGAAACCGCCCTCTCTTCAGTACTCTTCATCTTGAAGTTCTTGCTCTTCTTGAACACCCGGCACACAACCCACCCACCATCATCCTGCACACCCAAAAAAATTCCAAGAGAAGCTCCAACCATCAGCTTGCAACACATGAATCTATCATCTATCTGTTCATGCAGCTTGAACTTAGAGCTTAGAGTAGGAGGAGATGAGGAAGAAATGAGCTGCAACCAAAACAACAGAGGCTCTAGCTTGCGAGGAGCTCGCTACACTAGGTGGGTGATAGATGTGCAGGATCCATACATGGGCAGGCATGGCAGGGCCATCGTCTAGACGAAACTCATGCATGATCCAATCCGTTTTGTTGCCATGGGGAGCTCGTCCTTCGTAAAACACTAGCGTCTTGCGCATTCCGATTAGCTGCTGCACGTCCTTAGCGACGTAGATTGCCTTGTCGCGTCCTGTCGCCTTCCAGAAGCCCGCTGTGGTGGCTCGATTAGCTCGGTTTCCAGTCGGGTACTTCTTGTCTTTGCGACTGAAGAAGTAGTAATCCGTTTGCTTCTCAGTAATCGTGTCTGCACCGATTTTGCACACATCTGTGCTCACCCAAAACACACACAACTGTCAGTTCTCAAGCTTTCCGGTTGCTCTTCAGCATTATTTCCTCGCTCCAGAACTCTTTCTCTCTCTCTCTCTCTCTCTCTCGTCTCACGGCATGCATGTACATACCGTGAGCTCCTCCACTAGAGGATAATGCTCAACTGCATGCATGCTAATCAGGAAGGAGTTCACACCATGCATATTGAGAGGAGAAGTAGTTTGTGCATTTTGCATGTATGTACCTTGGAGATCCCATGGCTCCACTTTGTACAGGTCAAGCTCCTTGATGAGCTCAAGGTCGATGTGCTTGGCAGCCACTTTCTTGGGCAAGTAATAACCCACTAGCTCCTCATCTGTCGGGTGGAACCTGAAGCCAACAGGCACCCGCGTGCAGCTGATCGGCGGGGAGCTGCTGCTGTGATGATGAGTCATTGTGTGCAGCGACGTGCTTGCAGAACCCTGCCTGCAGCAGCTCTGTCAGTGCACATGCATCCACAAACACTAGATCAGTTGTCATGAGGATTGGTGCTCACAATTTTTTAATTTTGCCTCCTGATTTTCCTTTTGCAGGAAGATGGAGCTCATGCTCATGCCACAGTCTACATTTTTGTTGAGTATTAGATTATGTCCATGATCTGTAGTTGCACCTTGCGTGACACAAGCAGCAAACTTTGGTGGCTCACAAACTATTTTTCCCTGGAATCTGGGCAGGACTCAAAAGTCCTTCAGAGCATTGATCAGCAATGACAAACACATTGCAAAATCACAGAACTGATTCTATTGAACAAGTTTGTACACACTGGAAAGAGAGAGAGAGAGAGAGAGAGAGAGAGAGAGAATGCGGTCAGATCATGAGACTGCTTGAAGAATTTACGGTTCTTCAACGAAGAAGAAGAAGCATCGATCTCAGCAGCTGCAGGCAATACTAGATCCGAGTCCTAATTTGCATCTTGATCATGCGCACATGCTACAGAACGATGATGATGATGATGAGATCGACTTCGGGTGGATCCTTCTGAGATTCATGCAGCAGCTCGGCCATGAGACTAGTTGCACACAAAATCAATTGAATCGAAACAAATCCCAGCCAGGCTGCTGCATATGAGACCGGCACAGACACACAGAAAATATTGATCTGTTGTTGCATTTGTTGGGTTTGAAGCATAGTACTTACCAATGAGGCTCTTCACAGCTGCGATCTGTAGCTCTGCCCCTTCGATCTGACAATAGCGGAAGTCGAGAGATGAACGAGAGACTCAACTGATGGCAAACTGTAGGCGGATGTCGAGTTAGAGAAAGATATAGTAGCTCGAGATCAGCCGGGAGAGGGAGATCTTTCGAAGGTGTAGGGATCTACCAAGACTAGCGTTTGAAGAGCGTTTGAAGACCAGAGGTGCTGAAGCGGATCAACTAGGGACCAAAGAAGAAAACACAAGCTACTGTCAAAGCAGCAGCAACTACTACTACCAGCAAAATCTCATCAGGAGCTGATGATCTGATCAAGCAGATGATAGATCAGGCAACAGCAGCAGCTTAATATAAGCATCGGCTGAGAGCCTCATTTGCATTCCTTCTCGCACATGCCTGATCAAACGAACAACAGAAAGAGCTACTCACAGTAATTTGCATCAGACGCTTCAGAAGTAATTTGCAGCAAGAGAAAAACTTGGAATTATTTTCCCAGCGGCAGTCTGTGAGATGAAAACCAGTGGAAAACAAAACAAAACAAACCAAACACAGTCGATAGCAGAAGAAAATGTATGGCAACACCGGCCGGCCGCGGCGCGGCGCGGCGCATCCAAGTCCCTTCAGATCAAGAAGAGATCACGACAGAAGCTGTGCTCCGAATTACGTACACATCAAATTATAACTCTTTTGAATCACAATCCACAAAATCAGGTCGTTCACAACAAATCCATCCGGTGCAGTCGTCGAGTTATATACACTGGAGACGTAGCAGGAGCAACGCGGGGCTGGACTCCTATCATGACAAAATTAAGCCTAGTACAGAAAAGAAAAAGATCAAGCGCACTACAGAACACTCCAGACCTTACCGATCACCAGAAAACTACAGGGAAAAACTGATGATTCAAGCAGAAACAAGGGTTCGCAACAAGTTACCACCAAAAAACAAAGAAAAAGAAAAAAAAAGAAAAGCAGAATCGCTGAGCCGCTGGAGGAAGAGGAAGCGTTGTCGTGAGAATCGTCAGATTCTAATAAGAGACAACAACAGAGCTTCTTTCTCACCAGTGAAATTTGTAATGGCGATCAAGACGTCGCAGTTAAACACACTGACTGATGATGGATCGATCGATGAATAGATGTCCTTGAGCATTAAAACAAAAGGCCGCACATGAACAGACTGTGTCGAAAGCGAAATTTGTGCACGAAGATCCCGCAAATGATCTGTTGTTGCGATGGAAGAGCCTGATTTTGGCAGCAGCAACAGCAACAACAGCAGCAGTGGCGTCAGAGCTCGGCAGGCAGAGCAGGCAAACAAGAACAACAAGAAGCTTGCAGCTTTGTCTTTAGTACAAAGGAGCTTTTGCCCTACTAGGCCAGGTACCTACCTAGCTGGGGAGGTAGTGACGTCTCCAACCTAGTACTAGGTACTAGTACCACCTAGTATCTAGCTACCTAGTAGCTATCTAGCTATTCCCTCTGGACCACTCAGAGTTTTTTTTCCACTGGCTGCCCTGCCCAGGCCTGTCGTGTTCTGGTTTCCTGCCAGGCCTTTTTGCAGCTTTTTGTTATTTGGATTTGATGCTCTGTCTTTTTGTTAATAACATTTTTGGGATACATTTCGGTTTTCTCCCCCCCCCCCCCGCCCCCCTAAAATTTGTGTGTTATTTGCTTTTTTATTCTTTTTATTCTGCAGATTTTTGGGGGTTTTTAATTTATAAATAAATAAATAAATAAATTTTTGGGGAATTTGGTGGGGGGGGGTCTCTTTAAGTTTTAGTCGTGGTTTTTCTCTCCCATATTGTCATGTGGCCAAACTGGCAATCATCCACAAGAAGATTCAGCCATATTTGGCTATACACCAGATACAAAAATAAAACATTTAAGAATTATATATATACATATATTGGCTACCTACCTGCTGGAAAGTGTTGTAGAAATGAGGTACTTAAATGTGTTTTTGGAGGAAATCTTGGGAATGAAGTCTAACTTTTTTTTAAAAATTCCTTTGAATATAAAAAAACCATAATTTTTGATACAAAAAATACACAAAAATTTGCCAACAAGGGAGAGAGAGAGAGAAAAAAAAAAAGAGAAAGAAAAAGAAAAAAGAAAAAAAGTTGTCACTTTTGTTTAGTCTTTTAGGGGTTTACTTATAATTTTTCTCCCTCGTTTTGTTGTTTTTGTTTTGGGGGGTGTTAAGACCTCTAAGTCTTAATAGGTTTCCCTTCTCTTGGGTTTGCGTGGGTCTAGTGTAGGTATAGGTCGGAATCTGTAGCTATCTACCCGAGTTTTCAGGGTCGTCCAAAATTGTGGCAACTGAGTGTTAGGGAAGGCGAAAAATGCGACTCCTGCTTTAGCTTTTTTGACAACGGTCAGAGGAAAAAAAAACCCGTAAATTTAGACATTTACTGCGAACCGGTCAGGCACAAAAAACAACTCCGGCTGTTTTGGTTTCTGTCTGATAACTCTGCAACACGGTTGGTTGGGTTCTTCCTTCGTCGGCTTCTTCTGATTCTGCATCCTCTGCGTTTCTTCTTCTTCCTCGTCTTGTTCGTCGTCGTCGTCATCGTCTGCTGCTGCTGCGTCTGGCTTAAAGCTTCACCCTTCAACAAAACAACACAGCCTTTGCAAAGATTCCGCTCCCACTTTCACGTTTTGTTTTTGTTAATTACACGAATCGCAAGTCCGCATTTCGTAGTTAGTTCTGCTAATGCGTGCCGTGTGTGTGTTTCAGCAGCGTCTTTCGCCAGTAACCTTTTGCACCCGGCAGCCAACAAGCTACCGGCGCATGACGCCGACACGTGGTCTCTTGCTCCGCGAACGCACGCCGCGCCGCTTCCCCGTTTCCCTCTTTCCCCCCACCCTCCGCCCTTCCACTTTCCAGGGTTTGTGTTTTACGGCCCAAAATTCGCCTTTATTTAATTCCCCCCCCGCCCGCCCGCCCCTTTTACCCTTCAAATTGGCGAGAATTAGTGTCTTTTTGGAAGTTTTTGAGTCGCCAAATTTCGAAAAAAAAAATCCTATTAAAAAGAAAAATCTTCAGATCCTATCCTAAACTGCAGCAGTTTCAACAAAATGGAATATTCCCGAATATTCCCTAAAAAAGAAGCCATTAGCACCCCCCATTTTTTTTTTTCTTTTGTGCAAAATTTCCAACAAATACAAAAAAAGGAAAAAAAGAAAGACTATTGTCATAAAATCTGGGAATAATTTTGGGATTAGTTTCACAAACTTCTTGAAACTACTTATTTTTTAGTTTTAGTTTTTGCATTTGGTGAAAGTTTGCACCAACAAAATGCTGGTAGTACCATGGCAAGTGCAACATTCATTGTGGAATAATTATTTTATTTTGAAGATTTCATGTCAAAAAAAGATTATTCTAAATTATTCTAAAATATTATCTAATTTCCCTTCACAAAATTCTATTCATTAAATTTTCTTATGTGGAAAATTTAAACACTTTTGAAAGTAACGATATTATTAGTGTTGAAGCTATCAAGGGACTATGGTATCTTTGAGAATAGAAGAATTTAAAAAACAATTATTTGTTTAAACTTCCATTTTCACGGATTGCTTATAATTCCTTCATTTCATTATCACATTCTTTTGCGACATTTCTTTATTTCATGATTTGTGGCATGATGTATAATGCCCACTTACAAGCTAAATTGGGTATTGTGGGAGGTGGACCGATGTGAAACCACAATCTAGTACCACAAAGCAAAACAAGCAAATTCAATTACATGTGAATTAGCCCAATCATATATGTTCAAGGCATGTGTTCAATGAATGAATGGTAGGCAAACACCCAAAATGTGCATATTATGGCATCCCTATGAAATGCAATTTAAATATTCTTGGAACTCACTATCCCTTGGTAAAATGGCTAATCTTCGACTTCATATTGGTAAGGGTGAACTTTACATGTTTATTTCCACCTAATACTCATTTGAATCACTCTTGCACATAATCTTCAACTATGGGAAGCAAATTGATGAAGATAATGCAAGCCAAAATTGTTCCAAAGCTTATCCTTGACAAATGGTCGTGTCAGCTTCCACACGAGAAATAATATTTGAAGTAACACATGTCTGCTCATACTAACATTCGGGGAACAATCGTACTAGTTTCTATTGAATTTCATATGGGCAACTAAGAAATCTGTAGTTGTCATGTTAGCTAATTGGGCTTAACCCCTAAACATCAGGGTGGATCAATTTGGTTTCACTTTTCAAAGTAAATTTTTTGGGGGTCTTTCTCTACAAATTATGGGTTAAGGACTAAATATTCTTTCCAATTTAAATGGGCTTCAAGACCTTGATCTAATCTTATGATGGGAGATTTATCATATTTAGAAAATAACATTGTTCCTTCTGTTGTTCTCCTTGTTCCCATATCCGCCCCACCCCCACCCTCCACCTCACATGTGGTTCAATGACATGTTCCCAATGTCGTTCCCCAATGTGTTTCAGTTTTTTTGTTCATGTGGTTTCTTAATTTTCTCCAATATTCATTATCACATTGTAAACTCCTTATATTGTTCCCCTAGTTTCCATGTGTTCCCACCCCCAGGTTCACATGCTTCAATGACATGTTCCCAAAGATGTTCCCCAATGTGTTTCAATTTGTTCTTGAGGTAATTTCTTAAATTCCTCCAATATTCTTTACCACTTATTTCTAAGTCCCAAGGTTGTTCCCCTAGTTCCCATGTGTTCCCACCCTCACACATGGTTCAACGACATGTTCCCAATGATGCTCCCCTAGTTCCCATGTGTTCCCACCCTCACACATGGTTCAACAACATGTTCCCAATGATGCTCCCCTAGTTCCCATGTGTTCCCATCCCCGACAAGTGTTTATAAAATTTCTCCCATGATATTTGTTTTGCCAAACAAGTAGGTAAACAAACCAGATCTAAGGATCTAAGGGAATTGTGTGTGGGTTACAGGGGCATGTGGGCAGAGAGAGAGAGAGAGAGAGGTCTGCAACGCATTCACTCCGAAAACAAACAAGTCCTGGGATGATGATCATGCTGATGGCAAAAGCTTTTACGCACTAGTAGTAGTACTAGAAGCATGAGCTTGCCGGCTGGCAACTGCGGGGAGGGTATGATGAGCTTTTGGATTATGCGCACAAGCACCGATCGATGTTGGCACCCCTGCGGCCAATGCAATGCAATGCAAGCGCCCACCCTCTGTGACCGAGAGAGTCTAGAGGGTGTAGTCCAGAATCTCGAGCTTCCACGAGAACGAGGACCCACGTGGGTTAGATATGTACAATTCTGTCAGTCTGGAATTTTCGTCTCCCGAGGGAGATCTCAAAAACTTTCTGGGTAGAAAAAACACGCGCACACACACAGAGTCTCACTGACTGGACTTCTTCTTCTTCTTCTTCTTCTTCTTCTCTTTAAATGTTTTTTTATTCATCACAAGAATCTTCTTCTTCTTCTTCAGGCATCCGGATTCCTAAAGAAACAGACACACATACCCATTTGATTTGCTGTAGCTTCTGCATCAGCGAATCAGTAAGAACAATGGAAGGTTTTTTCTTCTTCTTTTTTTAGTTTTTTGTAGGTACACCTTCCATTCTCTGAATCAGGTTTCTTTCTGCATTGCTCTGACCATACGCACTTTCTAAATGTGCTCTTCTGCTGCTGCTGCTGATGATGCTGATGATGATGGAAGGTTCAAGGGGAATGGGGGAGATGGAGTCTTTTTGAGATAGGAGTAGGTTTAATGCCCTTGGAGCAGGATGTTCCTCAAAATAAGCGCCACTGCCCACCCGGGCACTTCTTTCAGCGAGTGGGGTGCATACATAGTAGGCGCTTATTTTGGGAACGCCCTGCTCTCATGGTATTAGGGTTATAAGAGTAAAACTTAGGACAAAGGATATGGGATAAAGTGACGTGCTATTGGGAACATGATGAGAACCCAGTGGGAGCTTGTTGGAAACACATTGGGAACCAACAAAACTCAACAAAACCAACACCTTTTTCACCATCCTCAAAAGAAAAAAAAAAAATTGGGGGAGGCCTTGGGTGCATGTTGGCTTACCTCATTAGTTGTCAAGAATGTAAAATGCCTACCTCTAACAAAAGGTTTATTTAAAACCCTAAGTGAATGTCCCTACACCTTTATAATAGGTAAAAAATGGTGACAAACAAATAAATGTAGGAAGAGAAATTTCTGCTTAGACAAGGAGGCAATGCATCCAAGAGGCTCAGGGCTTTTTCTTTTGGGGGAAGGTGGGAAGGGGAGGAGGGGGAGATGGATTTTTTATTTTCTTTCTTTTGTTCCCAAGGAATTCCCATCAAGTTCCTCACATTCCCAATGTGTTCTCCAACATGTTTCTAATAGAACCACCCTTTTCTCCCAAAGCTTTTCTCCTTTCACCTATATAAATGGGCCAAAGGGGTAGACACTTGGTTCTTCCAAAAGAAGCTTTTCTTTTGTGGACCATACAAAAGTTTAGGGTTTTTTTTTTTTTGGTTTTTTTTTTTTTTAAGGCCAATCAAAATGGCTTGTTATAAAGGAAAAACTAAAAGTTGAACATGGAAGGCACACCGCCGTCTAATTTAATACAAAATGGGAATAACTTCTCTAGGTTTAGACCTCAGTTGTGGATGACCCCCCAACTATTTGTTATGGCACGGTTGTGGACATGTCGATGAAGAATAATTCTATGAAAATACAACTTTTGGGGGCCTTTGTCGATGACATTGGAATTACAACAATGTACGAAAATTTGGACATGTTTCATTGTTAAATCGTGCACACACTCTCTTGTTGTGCCTTTTTGCAAAGACAGTCTGCACGATTTAACAATGCAAGCTGCCAAAAGGGTAAAGTTATATATATATAATAATCACCACAAAAAAAAAAAAAAACAAAAAAAAAAAAGAAAAGGGGGGAACCAAAACAGGGGGGACAAAAAAGGAAGGCCAAAAGATGCACAGCCCAAAGGAACCAAAGGAAAAAAAAAAGGGGGGAAAGAGCTAGTCCCTCTCTCATGGTATATACTTAGAACCAAATCAAAATAACAAGCATCA
>Ga0116228_10004884_pt1 | contig 11926 bp, 7 predicted proteins | sample S1TSphfallax_2_FD_89694 | JGI IMG/M metagenome (GOLD analysis project Ga0116228, IMG submission 89694) | Host-associated microbial communities from peat moss isolated from Minnesota, USA - S1T2_Fc - Sphagnum fallax MG | ecosystem: Host-associated > Plants > Peat moss > Unclassified | place: USA...
ACTGGCAGCGCTCGGTGCTGCGGGTTACACGGGCTACACGCTATGGCACATGCGCAGCGACCTGGGCGCCGCCAACGGACTGCGCGGACAGGTGGATACCTTGCAGAAAGCCGTCGATGGCCTGCGCGACGACAACGCCAGCCTGCGTCGTCGCCTGAGTGATGCCGATGGAGTGAATCGTTCCGCACGTGAAGAAATGCTCGGCGTATCCGAGCGTACGAAAAATCTCGAAGACGCTGTCGCCAATCTCTCCGAGCGCAGCCTGAGCGGACACGACGCGATGCTGCTCGACGAAGCCGAATCGCTGCTGCGCATGGCAAAGGAGCGATTCGCCCTGTTCGGCGACGCAAGCGGCGCGTTGTCTGCCTACGATCTCGCAGACAACGCCTTGTCCGGGGTGAACGACAGCGCCTTCTCCGCCGTGCGTCGCAGCCTGGGCGCCGAGCGCGATGCCCTTTCGGCGGTGGCTCCGAAGGCACGCGCCTCCGATCTCGCCACGCTGGCCGACCTGCGTGCCACGTTGCCGACCTTGCCGCTGCGTTCGTCCGACGATCGTCAGGCCAGTGCGGGTGAGCGCACGTTCTGGCAGCGTGCCGGCGATGCGCTGGGTGGCATCGTCAAGGTGAGCCATGACGACGGCACGCCGCTGGGCATGGCCGATGAACGCATTGCCCGTGAACTCGCGGCGCTGGACGTGGCGCATGCCGAAGCCGCCGTACTTGCGTATGACGACGTCGGTCGCAATGCCGCGCTGAAGCGCGTCGATGAAAGCCTCGCCGCGCGCTTCGATACGAATTCGCCTGACGTGCAGGCGGCGCGTGCACGTATCGCCGCGCTGCTGGCCAGCCAGTCCAGGGGTGCCGCACCGCAGCTTGGCGCCGCCCTCGGCGAACTGCGCAACCTGCGTTCGGTGCATGCGCTCAACGACAAGCCGGCAGCAGCGCCTGCCGCCCCGGCGCATGCAGCCAGTGCCGCCGCCCCGGTAGCGGCACCTGCCGTATCCGGCACGGCCGCCACGCCGCACAAGGACTCGCCATGAAGCTCTGGCGCTGGATCATCGGTCTCATCCTGGTCGCGGTGATCGCCGCGTTCGGTTGGCACTGGGTCGCGCAGGACCCGGGCTATGTGCTCATGCACTGGCGTGGCACCAATGTGCAGATGACGCTGGTCACGCTGCTGGTGATCCTCATCGTGGCCTGGGCCGTCATCGCTGCGCTGGTCGCCCTGATCCGCTGGCCGTTTGGTGCCCTGACACGCCGCCATCGTCGGTTGAGCCGCCGGCGTCTCGCCGATGGCCTGGTATCGCTGATCGAGGGGCGTCACGGTGAAGCGGAACGCGATCTCCATCGCGCGGCACGCTATCCCTCCGTGCGCGGCCCGGCGTTGCTCGCTGCGGCCGAAGCGGCCGAGCGTCACGGGGATTCGACTCGCGCGCTGGAAACCCTCGACGAAGCGGCACAGGAAACCCCGCGCGCTGCCCGGGTGCTGCGTGCACGCCTGCTGCGTCGTGCGGGTCGTTCGTCCGAAGCGGTCACACTCCTCGCCGCCGAAGCGGATACCGGCGAGCTTACGCCGGCTGGCTGGATCGAATATGCCGAGGCCGCGCTGGAATCCGCCGAACCGTCGCGCGCCCTGCGCGCGCTGGGGCCGTTGCAGAAAAGTGGTGAGATCGGCGCAAAGGCTTATGCCGTGCTCGAAGCCCGCGTCATTCATGCCTATGTACTGGCTGCCCACGATGGAGCTTCGCTGTCGGCCTTGTGGTCGCAGCTGCCCAAGGGCCAGCGTCGCCTGCCCGCCGCCGTCGATGCCTATGCGCGACAGGCCGCGCGCTTCGGCCAGGGCATGGCCGCCATGGACGAAATCGAAACGGCGTTGCGTCGCGAGTGGTCGCCGCAACTGGTCGCCACGTACGGCAGCCTGGGCGCCGAAGACATCGCGCAGCGCCTGCGCAAGGCAGAAGCCTGGGTAGACACGCATCCGAACGACGCGGTGCTGCTCACGGCCCTGGGGCGCATGTGTGCCCGTTCATTGCTGTGGGGCAAGGCACGTCCTTACCTGGAGCGTGCGCTGGCGATCGAGCCCTCGGTGGATGCCTGGGAAGCGCTTGGCGACACGTTCCTTGCCGAGAAGCTTCCGGAACTGGCGCAGCGTTGCTATCGCAATGCGCTGGCGCTGGCACGCGGCGAGGCCACCGAGGCACTGCCGGAGATTCGCGATCGTCCCATCGACACGCGGGTTACGGCAGTAGAAGAACGCGACGCCCACGGCGTGCCGCGATTGTCGCCCTGATCTCAGTGCGAATCGGTGCGAGGGACCGGATGCCAGTAACCGTTCCTCTCGCACTGCTCACCTCGATGGGTCAGTTCGCGAGCGGCCCGGTCGGTGATTCCTGCGAAGGCATCCTTGCGGGATAACTGCCGGTAGAGCTCCGCACAGGTCTCCGGCGTATCGTCCTGGCCCGACCAGGGCAGGCTGAACGTCGCCAGGCCGTGGTCGTTGAAGATGGCCTGCCCCAGGTGGCTGAGTGCGCCGAGTGCGATGACAAGGCCGAACCACGGCAACGAGAAGCGCCGACGCACTTTGGCGGGTGCGCGTGGCTTTGCCTGTGTCGTGGCCTTTTGCCGGTATTTTTGCTGTACGGGCGTTGCGAGTGCCTCGAACGACGCCTTCCACGCACGTGCCACTGTATGGTGCAGGTGCAGCCCGATCCACTGGGGATACTGCGTGCAGAGTCGGTCCACGACGGGCCAGTGCCCGGCAAGTGGCGCATCAATGGGCACGGCGGCACGGATGACCGGATCGAGCCATTGCCTGCGCTGCACAGGGTCGCCCTGCATCCACAGACTCTGCTGCACGATGACCGCTTCGACCCACTGGCCGCGTTCGCCCAGGGGCGCGAGCTGGCCGATGTCTTCCCAGTGGAACAGGGCCGTGGCGGCATCGAACAACGCGGCGCGATGAGGCAGGTCTTGTCCCGCGATGAGGTCGATCAGGCGTTCTTCCAGTTCGCCCGGTGCATCGATGTAGCGTGTGCGCAGTTCGGCAATCGTGCGTTCCAGCAGATCGACGGCATGCGCGGCGTCGCCCGTCCTCACTCCCGAGACGAAGGCCTCGGTCAGCAGGGCAGCTTCGCGGCGTGCATCGCTGCCTGCGGAGGGTGCTGATTCATCGGTACCGGTGTTGCCGCCCTCTGCCTGCGCGTCCTGCGAGGCGGCCTCGCGGGACGGCGTGTCCGCGTCGTGTTCCTCCGCGCCGACCTGTTCGCACCATGCGCGGGCCGTTTCATAGGCTTCGCGCAGCCGGGCGAAGCCATCGGGATCGGCCGATGGATCGATGCGACGCAACGCCTGCGCATAGGCGCGGCGCACGGCGGCTACGTCCGCATAGGGTGGCAGCCCGAGTACCTGCAGGAACCACGGTCCTTCCATGCGATCAGTTCACCGGGTCTGGTGCGAAATGACTGCCAGCCTCGATGGCTTTCAGGGCATCGCGGAAGTGATGCACGTCACGTGCGATGGCGCGTTCGTCCTGCGTGGCAAGGGTCTGTTCAAAACGCAGGATCATCTGGCCCACCTGGTCACGAGCTTCGCCCAGCAGCAGTTCGTAGAGGCGCTCGGCTTTCGCGAGCAATGTGCGGTTTTCCATGGTGTCACGCGGATGAATCTTCAGCGCGGACAGCTCGGCAAGACGTCGCCCGATTTCCTCCGTTGACATATGAGCCTGTCCACTTTCGATGACCAGGCGCTGCACCGTGGCCGTGGCGACCACGGTGACCTCGACCTCAAGCAGGCCGTTGACGTCGTAGGTGAAGCGGACATCCACGCCCTGGTCGTGACCCGGTCCCGGTTCTACCGGTACTTCCACTTCTCCCAGTGGGATGTTGTCACGGACCAGTCGTGACTCTCCCTGGTAGACGCCGATGCGGATGGTTTTCTGCTGTGGCGACATGGGAAAGAAACGCTGCACGCGGCTGACGGGAACCACGGTGTTGCGCTGGATGATGGGTGCGTAGAAGCCTTCCGCGTGGCTGCCGTTGTCCAGGCGTCGCGCGACGTCGGTGCCAAGCGTGTAGGGGCACACGTCGGTCATCACCGTTTCTTCCAGCGCCTTGTCCTTCATCTTCAGCCCGGCCTGGACGGCTGCACCGAGGGCCACCACCTCGTCGGGATTGAGGCCCACGGCAGGAAACCGGCCGAACATGCGCGTGGCGAGCGCGCGGATCATGGGCATGCGCGTCGCCCCACCCGCGAGCACGATATTGTCGAGGTCAGCCGCACGGATGCGGGCATCGCGCAGCGCCCGTTCGATGGGACGCCAGAGCCGGTCGAGCAGGGGCTGGGCCAGCTTCTCGAAGGCTGGTGCATCGAAGGTCACGACGGTGGCGTGGTCCTGCCAGTGCACGTCGATGCTTGCGTTGCCGCTGGCGCCGAGTTCGCGCTTGGCCGTTTCCGCGCGGGCAACGAGCCGCTGCATGAACGTCGCGTCGGCACGTGCCTGGTCTGGAATGCCATGGGCGAAGGCCTGCTCGACGAGCAGGTGGGTGAAGTCTTCGCCGCCAAGCATGTTGTCGCCTGCACTGGCACGCACTTCCATGACACCGTCGAACATTTCAAGGATCGAGACGTCGAACGTACCGCCGCCGAGATCGAAGACCAGGAACTGCGTTTCCGCCCGGCCTTCGTGCAGCCCGTAGGCCAGCGCGGCGGCCGTGGGTTCGTTGAGCAGTCGTTCGACTTTCAGGCCGGCCAGCTCGCCGGCCACCCGGGTGGCCTTGCGCTGGGCGTCGGAAAAATACGCCGGCACGGTGATCACGGCTTCGGTGACTGGCTCGCCGAGAAACGCTTCGGCATCTGCCTTGAGTGCCCGGAGTACCAGGGCAGAGAGTTCTTCCGGACGATAGTCGCGCTCGGCCAGGCGCTGGATGCGCGTGCTGCCCATGTATCGCTTGAATAACGACGCCGTGCGCAGCGGATGGGTTTGCAGGCGCTCGCGCGCTGCTTCCCCGATCAGTACCTGTCCGTCGTCGTCGATGCCGACGCACGACGGCGTGAGCACCGATCCGAGCGGATTCGGCACGAGGCGGGGGCCGCCGTCTTTCCAGACGGAGACCAGGCTATGGGTGGTGCCCAGATCGATTCCGACGATCATGCGATGCGTTCCCTTGGCGGCATGCACCGCGCTGCACGTGCTCTCCCTCGATCACGGCGATGCGCGCCGCCGTCGGGCGACGCGCTGCGTCTGTCGTTGGAGCCCCTTACAACGCGGTCAGGTTCGCATAAGCGTAAACCAACCACTTGCTTCCTTCATCCTGGAAGTTCACCTGCACACGCATGTGCGCGCCGGCGCCCTCGGCGCTGACGATGGTGCCTTCGCCGAACTTGGGGTGGCTCACGCGCTGTCCCAGGCGCACCGGCATCGGTTCGTCCAGCGAGGGGCTGGAGAAGCGATCGGCGAAGGCGGGTCGGGATACCTGTACGCGCGGACGCAGTTCGTCGATCAGCTCGCCGGGGATTTCGCCGAGAAAGCGTGAAGGGCGTGCAAGCATTTCGGTGCCGTGCATGCGGCGGGATTCGGCATGCGACATGTAGAGCTTGCGGCGTGCGCGCGTGATGCCGACATAGGCCAGGCGGCGCTCTTCTTCCAGGCGGTTGTCTTCCTCGGTGGAGCGCTGGCTGGGGAAGAGTCCTTCCTCCATGCCCACCAGGAACACGATGGGAAATTCGAGCCCCTTGGCCGAATGCAGGGTCATCAACTGCACGCAGTCGTCCCACGCCTCGCCCTGGCCTTCGCCCGCTTCCAGTGCCGCGTGCGACAGGAAGGCGGAGAGCTCGTTGAGGCCGGCGTCGGTGTCTTCCGGCGTCATCTCGAAGCGGCTGGCCACGTTCACCAGCTCGTCGAGGTTTTCCACGCGGGCCTCGCCGTTGCCACGCTTGTCGTTTTCGTAGAAGTCGCGCAGGCCGGTATGCACGATGGCATGCTCGATCTGCTCCGCCAGGCCCAGGGCGTCGTTGCCTTCGGCGCCGCCATCGCCACGGAAGGTGACCTGCAGGTTGTCGATCAGGCCGAGGAAGGCCCTGACGGCGTTCTTCGCCCTGCCGGCCAGCGAGCCGGTGGACACTTCGTTGAGTGCGGCCTCCCACATGGAGCTGCTTTCGGCGCGGGCGCGGCGGCGCAGCTCGTCGAGCGTGCGGTCGCCGATGCCGCGCGGCGGCGTGTTCACGGCGCGCTCGAAGGCGGCATCGTCGTGGCGATGGGATGCCAGGCGCAGATAGGCCAGTGCGTCCTTGATTTCGGCGCGTTCGAAGAAGCGCAGGCCACCGTACACGCGGTAGGGAAGGTTGCGCTGGATGAGCTGTTCTTCGAAGTTGCGTGACTGGGCATTGGAGCGATACAGGATGGCGCAGTCGCGCGCATTGCCGTGTTCGGCGATGTACTCGCGGATACGCTCGATGACGAAGCGTGCTTCGTCCTGCTCGTTGTAGGCCGCGTACAGCGCGATGCGCTCACCTTCCTCGCCGTCCGTCCACAGCTGCTTGCCGAGGCGTCCGCCATTGCGGGCGATGACGGCGTTGGCTGCGTTGAGGATGGTGGAGGTGGAGCGGTAGTTCTGCTCCAGGCGAATGGTTCTGGCGCCGGGGAAGTCGTGCAGGAACTGCTGCACGTTTTCCACCTTCGCACCGCGCCAGCCGTAGATGGCCTGGTCGTCGTCGCCCACCACGAAAGCCTGGCCCTTGTCGCCGGCCAGCACGCGGATCCACGCGTACTGGAGCGTGTTGGTGTCCTGGAATTCGTCGATCAGCAGGTAGCGCCAGCGATCCTGGTAGTGGCAAAGCACCTGCGGGTCTTTCAGCCACAGTTCGTGCGCGCGCAGCAGCAGTTCGGCGAAGTCGACGAGGCCTGCGCGCTGGCACTGCTGTTCGTAGGTCTTGTAGATCTCCACGAAGGTGCGCGTCACCGGGTGGTCGCGGTGTTCGATGCTGTCGGGGCGGCGGCCTTCGTCTTTCCACTGGTTGATCTGCCAGGCGGCCTGGCGCGGCGGGAAGCGGGCTTCGTCCAGGCCCATGCCGGCGATGACCCGCTTGATGATGCGTTGCTGGTCATCGGAGTCGAGGATCTGGAAGCCTTCGACCAGCCCGGCCTCGCGCCAGTGGCGGCGCAGCAGGCGATGGGCAATGCCGTGGAAGGTGCCCACGGTGAGGCCCTGGGTGCCGCCGGGAATCAGGTTGTCCAGGCGGGCGCGCATCTCGCCGGCGGCCTTGTTGGTGAAGGTGACCGCGAGGATGGCCCACGGCGGCACGCCCTGGGCCTGGGTCAGCCCGCCGATGCGATGGGTGAGCACGCGGGTCTTGCCGGAGCCGGCGCCCGCGAGGATCAGGTAGTGCCCGGGTTCAGCGCCGACGGCTTCACGCTGGGCATCGTTCAGGGAGTCGAGAAGGTGGGATACATCCATCCGCCCATTGTAGCCGGGGCGGCCTGCGGGGCGCCCGCCTGGCGGGCGCCCACGCCGTTCAGCGCTTGCGGGCGATACCGGCCACGGCCACAAGGCCGCCGATCACGATGCCTGCGATGCCGACCCACTGGGGGAGGGCCTTGTCGTGGGTTGCGGTGATCTTCGCCGAGCCAACCTGCGCCAGGGTATCGGTCTTGCTGTAGCTGCCGTTGCCCACCGTCACCCAGATGCCCAGGCCGATGAGGATGATGCCGACGATGATGAGTCCTGCTCGCATGGATGCCTCCCTAGTCGAAGTGGGACGCAGCATGCCGAGGGAGATGTGAAGGGATCTGCAAGGGGGCGCAGGCTGTTGCAGGAGCGCGCCTCGCGCGCGACCGTTCGTGCGCGGCACTTCGTTTCAACGGAAACCATGGGGCGCGCAAAAAACTGACCGGATCTTGCAGGCAAAAAAAAGCTCCGGAAGCCAGGGGAGCTTCCGGAGCCGGAGGAGGGCTCGACCCAGGGGAAAGTCGGGCCCTACCGCAGGGTTACCCCAGGGAGGTGGGGTACACCGATGGGACGCCGTTGCGTGCGTCCGAAGCTATAGACGTCCGGGAATCGCAAAAGTTGCAGTCGGCGAAAAAGAAAAAGTCAGCCATCGTTCATGCTCGGAAGACGCAACGAAATACTTACGTTTGGACGGCTGTTTGTACAACGTGTCCGCGGACGCGGCGCTCGCGCTCACGGACATGCCATGGCTGCATGGCGGCGCATGAAAGCGCCATATCTGCATGGCACGGGCCTTGCTGAGCACGGACGTCCCCCGAGGTCTTCCGTCTATATGTCGTACTTATCGATTCCTGCGTTTTCGTCCCGGTACCGGGTCGTCGTGGACACGGCTCTCGCGCGGGCTTCCATCGATGGCGAAATCGATCTGGCGGATAGCGATCCCGGTGATTTCACGCAGGTGAATGCAGAGGGCGAGGAGGCCACCCTGCTGATTGTCTTCAACCCGGACCAGCCGGCACGGGGCGTGCTCGTGCGAAGGGCCCGGGCGGAGGCAGACGGCGCGGACAAGGCATCTCCCATCGTGGGTGCGCTGATCGATGCCATGCTTCAGGAGCTGCATGACGAGGCCGCGAATCCGACCGTGCTGGCACATGCCGCCCTGGCCTTGCGGGCCAGCCTGCCCGTGCCGTCGCTGGCTCATGCGTCGGAAGTGGCCTCGGGCAGCCTGGCCGCATGGCGCCTGGACCGGGCCATCTCGTATATGGATGAGCGCCTGCACCTGAGCGTGAAGACGCCGGCCGTGGCCCGGGCCTGTGGGCTGACGGTGAATCATTTTTCCCGGGCATTCGCCCGGGCCACGGGCATGCCGCCTCACCGGTGGCTGATGAAGCGTCGCATCGAAAGGGCGCAGCGTCTTTTGCGGGACAGTAATCGTTCGCTCGGGGATATCGCCGCAGCCTGTGGTTTTTCCGAGGCGGGGCATCTGTCCCGGGTTTTTGTCCGTACGGTGGGCGTGCCGCCTGGCACCTGGCGCCGTTGGGTGTTGAAGGGGATGGCCGAGGCCTGAGTCATCCGCACGTCATGACGATCGTCGATATTCCGTCCAAGACAGCGGCTGGCCCAGGAGCCATGCTGCTCACCGGTTCACGCCCCGGGCAGTTGCTGGCAGGACGCCATGGTCCTGGCCATCGCCCGGAGGCTTCCAGATAAAACAACCATAAGGTGGACGAGGGCGCCGGAGTGCGTCCGCTTCCCGCCAAATCTCCCCACATCGCCGTCCGCCCCTCCCCGGGAGCGGGCGGCTCTTTTTTTTGCCGATTCACCATCCGGGTTACGTCGATCCCTTGCCGGATCGGCCCGTATCGCCGCATTGGCGCGCGCGGATACTTCGCGTGCTCGCCTGGCTCAGCTGCCGGGCGGATGTGGAAGGACAGGGGATACATCGGACAGGCATGCGATCCCGCGACCCGCCAGGGCCGCGTGGAGGCATGCGCGCCGGCTTCCCCCTCCTTTCTTCCCGAAGACCCGCCGGCATTCCGTGGAGGAAAGTGCATGAAACGTTTCAACCGACTGGTGCTCGCCCTGGCCTGTGCCTCGCTTGTCGTGGCATCAGGCAGCGTGGGCGCACAGACTGCCAGGAGCGCGTTCGACGCCAAGACCATGCCTTCGTTGGCAGCGATGCAGGCGGCGACGCCATTTCAGGAAAACAACGGCTATTTGCCGCCATCCAGCTATACGGGCCCAGTGTTTTCCCTCAGTCACGATTGGCCGAAAGTCGCGCGTTTTCAGGCGGGCCCTCCGCCGTGGAGAAAGGCGATCAACAATGGCCGCATCAACGTGCATAACGCGGAGGCTTACGCGAATGCCTTGAAAGAGGCCGTCACGCCCAACGCGCGCAAGCTGATCCTGGATTACGCCAACTGGGATGCCGCCAAGGCCGGCTGGTACAACGAACCGTGGCTGGGCAGCCTGCGCGATGCGATACATGGCACCTACCAGGCAGGTCAGTTCGGCAGCAGCGTATTTCCGGGTACGGGGCTGAAGGTTACCTTCCAGACGAACGTGGTGACTTACTACGATTCCATCGCCGCGCTGACGCTCAGGAACTTCTGGGGCGCCGATGCGATGAAGCCGACGCTGGACACGCAGCACTCGCAGTTCCTGGAAGACGCCATCATCGTCAAGGCGGCCGTGTTCTCGTCCACGGACAAGACCCAGCCGACGGACTGGTGGCCGGTGCTGAAGGGGGCCGCGCAATGGCCCATGATGATTCCGGTCAATCCGGAGGCCGATCCACCGGAAGATCCCACCCTGTGGACGGGCTACGTCACGCAGTTCGACATTATCGTCAAGGACAAGCAGTCCTCGCCGGACACGGGCTGGGTATTCATGACGCTCGTCTATGACGCCAATGCACCGGGCAAGGACGCGTGGGACAAGATGGTGCCCCTGGGCGTGCAATGGGGCAACGACGAAGCGGCCGGCGCCGATTCCAGGAAGCTGGTGGAGAACTGGAACAATCCGAAGGCGCCGAAATATTCCACCCAGACACTGGGCTGGGGTGATCGTCTCTCGGGGCCGAATGACGGTGCACGCAACAACATCACCTTCAATGGCAAGGCGTACGTCAATTACCCCAATTCCAGCTGCATGAGTTGTCATAGCACCGCTGAGTGGAGCACGACGAAGAACCGCATGATGTCGTTCCTGCTGCCGTCGTACTACGCGGATGCCAATCCCGGCTTCAAACTGTGCAACCAGCAGGGCAAGGACGATCCGGAAGGTACCTACATCTGCTCGCCGCCGCCGGGTTCTGCCGCATGGATGAAGTGGTTCAAGAACCGCAAGGGCGATGTCGCCATGGATCCGGGCTCGTTCGCCACGGACTTCGACGAAGTGTTCTCGTTCAAGGCGCTGAAGCTCTGGTACACGGCCACCAATCCGAAGAAGGAGGCCGCGCCGCAGCTGAAACTGTTGAGCCGGCCGGGTGAGACGGTGAGGTTCAATCAGTACACGGGTGCGCCGCTGCCGAAGACCGACAACGTCCCGAAGAGCGACAACGGCAACTGACCCGTCGGGGACGGGGCGCTAGTGCGCCTCGTCCCAGTTTGCGCCCACGCCGATGTCCACCTGCAGCGGAACACTGAGTTCCGCTGCACCGGTCATGAGGCGTTCGACGTTTGCGCGCACGTCATCCACGGCATCCTCGCGCACCTCGAATACCAGTTCATCGTGTACCTGCATGAGCAGGCGCACGTCGTCGCGGGATTCGGTCCATGCGGCCACGGCGATCATCGCGCGCTTGATGATGTCGGCGGCGGTGCCCTGCATCGGGGCATTGATGGCCGCGCGCTCGGCACCGGCACGCAGCGCCTGGTTGCGCGAGCTGAGGTTGTCCAGGTACAGGCGGCGACCGAACCAGGTCTTTACGTAGCCGTCCTGGTGGGCCTGTTCGCGGGTGGCGTCCATGAAGGCGCGCACGCCCGGATAGCGCGAGAAGTAGCGTGCCATGTAGTCGGACGCTTCGCCGCGGTCCACGCCGAGCTGGCGGGCCAGTCCGAAGGCGCTCATGCCGTACATCAGGCCGAAGTTGATGGCTTTGGCTGCGCGACGCTGGTTGGTGGTGACTTCATCCGGCGTGACGCCGAATACTTCCGCCGCCGTGGCGCGATGCACGTCGCCGCCTTCGGCAAAGGCGCGCACGAGGCCTTCGTCGCCGGAGAGGTGGGCCATGATGCGCAGTTCGATCTGCGAATAGTCGGCCGCCAGGATGCGCCAGCCTTGCGGGGCCACGAAGGCCTGGCGGATGCGCCGGCCTTCTTCGGTGCGCACCGGAATGTTTTGCAGGTTGGGGTCGTTGGAGGACAGCCGGCCGGTGGTGGTGGACGCCAGGGCGAAGGAGGTGTGGACCCGGCCGGTGCGCTCGGCGACGGCCGCCACCAGGTTGTCGGTGTAGGTGCCCTTCAGCTTCGACAGCTGGCGCCA